>JABAOF010001352.1_pt2 | contig 74331 bp, 55 predicted proteins | sample 7062171 | NCBI WGS metagenome assembly JABAOF01 (sample SAMN14538628, study PRJNA623070) | marine sediment metagenome | biome: marine biome [ENVO:00000428]; feature: marine pelagic biome [ENVO:01000023]; material: deep marine sediment [ENVO:00002113] | place: India: Gulf of Khambhat ...
ACTGCGGGAGAAATGGCCACACTGGCTCGAGATCTCGAGGTGAATGTCAAGCAGACGTTGCTTATCGTCAACAAAGTTCAGGGTGAATTGCCACTACCGCTTCGAAAAGCGATTGATGATCTCGATCTTGAAATCACGGCCATGATCCCTGCCGACGACAAAGTAAACCAACTGGACGCTTATGGCGAACCTCTTGTTCAATTGAATGGGGACTCACCGGCTTACCAAGCCGTGGACGATTTAACCGCCCACATCCTGAACTCACTCTAAGAACCAAGGCGAGGCATCGACGAACGTAGAGGAGAAAATATATGTACAAGATCGGAGAGAACATTCACATCATATCGTCGAAGGTCAAACAGGCCCTCAATGACAGGGACGGGGGGTTCTTCGTCGATCTAGCTCAAAAACAGAAAGGAGCCGGCGCTGATGCAATTGATCTAAACATCGGTCCACGCAAGAAGGACGGACCAGAGGTTGTGGATTGGCTGGTTGATTGTATGCAAGAAGCCGTGCCAGGAATGACACTTTCGTTCGACACGACGAATTTAGCCGCCATCGAAACCGGATTAAAAAGAGTCGGCTCCAACGCGATCGTCAACTCAACATCCGCTGAGGAGGAGCGTCTAGCCAACGTGCCGCCCCTGGCGGCGGAATATGATGCCATGCTGATCGCCCTCTGCTTGGAGAAAAGCGGCATTCCTGTGAGCGCCGACGCGCGGGTTGGGATCGCGATGGAGAAACTCATCCCACGGGCTGTGGAAGTTGGCATCCCAATGGAGAGGCTTTACATCGATCCGCTAATCCTGACCGTCTCGGGATGCCAAGAATATGTGCCTGAGGCGATCGAGACTGTGCGGATGATAAAGATGTTGATGGACCCGCCACCGATGACCGTCGTTGGAGCTTCGAATGTGGTCAATCAAGTACCACACGAGCTGCAGCCACTCATTATCCGTGTACACATGGTTATGTTGATGGCCGTTGGCCTCGATTCCGCCATCCTCGACCCGCTAGATAGTGAACTTATGGAGACCATACGAATCATTGAGGAACGCGACGACAGCACCGCTGCTGGGTGGCTCTACTTGAAGCTCTTTGATGCGGTGGCGGCGATGGAGGAGCTCCAACCGGAACAGGTCGACATGTCTGAACCAGAACACGTTGACATCTGGAAGACGGTCCAAGTGTTGCTCAACAAGGTGATCTACACCGACTCTTATCTGCGTCTCTAGCTGATAGCTATCAGCATTCAGCAACTAGTCTGACTTGCGATTGGGGTTACTGTCGGCAAGCTCTAACCGTGCTGATCACTGAAAGCTGATTGCTGTTTACTCCCACAAGGAGGACCATCGAATGACCACGTCTGACTCAGAAATCAATATTGAGGAGCTTCTGGCAAAAGCCAAGAAGCCCTCCGCGGACGCCATGAAGCTTCATCCCTATTACCGAGGGAAAGTAGAGGTGGCACTTAAAGCGCGAGTCCGCGACTTTGGCGATTTCGCCATCTGGTATACACCCGGCGTGGCAGCGCCATGCAGAGCCATCGCCGAGGATCCCGAACTGGTCTACGAGCATACTCATAAATGGAACACAGTTGCCGTCGTCTCAGATGGCACCCGTGTACTCGGGCTGGGTGACATCGGTCCCAAAGCTGGCCTACCTGTGATGGAAGGGAAGGCATTGCTGTACAAGTTCTTGGGAGGTGTTGACGCATGGCCGATCATGCTCGACACCAAAGATCCTGATAAGATCATCGAGACCGTCCTGCTCATCCAGCCGGGTTTCGGGGGAGTGAACTTGGAGGACATCTCCCAACCTAAGTGCTTCCGTGTGCTCGACACGCTTCGCGACCGAGCCGAGATTCCCATCTGGCATGATGATCAACAAGGCACCGCTACCGTGACATTGGCGGCTCTGTTCAACGCGCTGCACATTGTCGGCAAAGAACTGGGGCAAACTTCGATCGCCTTTATCGGCTCCGGTTCCGCTAATGTCGCCTGCGCTCGTCTGATCTTCGCATCCGGTGCCAACCCAGCGCTGTGCCGAGTGGTGGATAGTAAGGGCATCCTCCACGCTGAGCGAGAGGATATTGAATTGCGTAAGGCCGAGTTCGTAGACAAATGGAGGTTCTGTCAGATCACGAACGAGGAGGGGCGTCAGGGTGGAATCTCCGAGGCGCTGGAAGACGCCGACGTCGTGATCGCCCTCTCCAAGCCAGGCCCAGGAACGATACTTCCCGATTGGATCCGCAAGATGGCCAAAGATCCTATCGTATTCGCGTGCGCAAATCCTGTCCCAGAGATCTGGCCTTGGGAGGCGAAGGAGGGGGGCGCAGCCGTCATTGCAACAGGTCGATCTGACTTCCCCAACCAGGTGAACAACTCGCTCGGATTCCCAGGGATCTTCCGTGGGACGCTGGACGTGCGAGCTACGACGATTACCGATCCCATGTGTAAAGCCGCGGCGGACGAACTGGCGAAGGTAGCGGTCGAACAAGGCCTTGCCCCTGATCGCATATTACCTACCATGGATGACTGGCAGGTCTTCCCCCGGGAGGCCGCGGCGGTCGCTGCGAAGGCGGTCGAGGAAGGGATCGCTCGAAAACCCATGACCTACGAAGAAGAGCTAGCAAACGCCGAGAAAATCATCCGGCGCTCACGCGACCTGACAACCAGCATGATGGCTGAAGGGTTCATCTCCAAAGTGGAAGAGTAGGAGTGAGTAACGATGTATGACTTGATTATCTTGGGCGGTGGACCAGCGGGCTTAACAGCTACCGTGTACGCCTTACGAAAACGACTGAACGTGCTCCTTATTACCGGTAATTTGGGCGGAAAAACGAACTACCGCCTACAACTCCCTTTCGTCGAGAAGCATCTTGTCATCACGGGTGAGGAAGTCGTCAGTCGCTTCTCCAACGAGATTGATTATCTTAAGTTCGCCCGCGTTTTCGATAAAGTCGTAAACGTCGAGAAGATCAAGGGAGGCTACAAAGTATCCACGCGCGAAGGGGTGGAATATGAAGCCAAAGCACTGATCGTCGCCACGGGTGCGTTAGGACGTTTGCTTGATGTCCCCGGCGAGAAAGAATTTATGATGCGTGGCCTGTGCTATAGCGCCGTCTCCTATGCCCCGCTGTTCATCGAACGAGAAACGGTGGTCATCGGCGACACAATGCTTGCGCTGCGTGCGACGGCTGAATTGGCAAGTATCGCACAAAAGGTCACCTTGGTCGCACCTACCCATGGTGAATTGAGCTCCTCGATGGGTCAAAAGGTACTCGGTGCAAAAAACGTCGAGGTTTTGGAGGGGTACCAAGTGGAAGCGGTCTTAGGCGATGAATACGCTCGTAAATTGGTCATTGCCAAGGATGGCGATAAGAGGGAAATCAAGGCCGACGCTTTCTTCGTCGAACTTGAATTAGAACCCCAATCGGAGATCGTCGCTCACTTGGTTGAGCGAGACGAACTGGATCGGATCGTCATCGATTGCGCTAATCGAACTTCCGACAAGGGGATCTTCGCCGCCGGTGATGTGACCAATGTCATCGCAGAGCAAGTTCTGATCGCGGTTGGCGAAGGAGCCAAGGCCGCCCTGACCGCTCATGAATACCTTCTTCAACTGCCAGAGTGAAGGTTGATTGATAAGGGAACCCTCCGAATAAAAATCGTCCCCCGCCCTCTGCGTATTCAAATTCAGGCGATAGGACGGGGGACCACCGTTTCGAATAAGGGCAGGAGCATGTGGTTTTCAACCGGCGTCGATTGATGGATATCAAATCATACAGGTATGTCTAATGCAGACAGCCTCTACGCAACCAGATACACAATATATCGCCGTGCTGGATGATGCACAATGCGACGGGTGCAAGATGTGTTTGTCTACCTGCAGCTATGAGGCGCTCATTTGGGTGCGCAGTGATGAGATGCTTCTATTGGACACCTGGGCGTGCAATGGTTGTGGAAAATGTATCACCACGTGCCCCAAAGGGGCATTAGAACTTCACCCAAGACGCGAACGGTGAGAGCTTCGACTGAGAAACCTCTCAAGATACCCATCTCACTTGAATACATTCCCACGAATAACGCTAGATCACGATCTTATTCATTCCCCCTTTTGCCAACGTCATTACCTCTGCACGGACAATGCCCACCAGAGCAAAATCAGTTTTTATCCAAGCCGCTCAGAATCTCCTTCGCCTGGGCAGCATAGATTGGAGCACCCATTTCTTCAAACTCTGCCTGTGATTCAAGGAGCAGTTCTCTCGCTCGTTCTTCGTCTCCCGGTTCCCCACGAGTCAGGTGAGCCTCGGCCCATTCCCTTAGGGCCTGCGCCCGAAACCAACGGAACCCGGATTTTTCTATCCTCTCCATAAACTCTTCAAACGCCGTCCAGGCTTTGGGCCAATCCCTCTCAGCCACCGCTAAACGTCTTTCGGCGATTAACCGATAGAAGGTATCGATAAATCCTAATCCCAACTCATTTTCTTTTTCCCGAGCCTCACGAAGCCATCGGTGAGCCTCTTTGAATAGACCTTGTTGTATCTTACTCATGGAAAGCATGCTCCGGGTTGCACACCCCCCTAGAGCAACGATTCGGTCAAAGAGCTCTACCGCTTCGAGCAAAACAACTTCAGCTTCACTTACTTCACCCACCTCTACTAGTATTTCGCCTAAGTATAAATCGATACCGCACAAGATTTGTAGGTCGCCGACTGTTTGTGCTTCATGTCGTTGTTCACGGTATTTCCGTATAGCCTCTTCAAATTCTCCCTGATAGCGCAAAAGTGCTGCTTCTGCACTCTTTAGATTCAATTCAGATGGACCGGGATCATGCGTTTCTTCCATTAGAATTTTTAGTGATACAAGCCGATTTTCTGCTGAACGCAATTTACCCTGGAATATTTCTATAGTGGCTGCGTTGATTGCAAAAAATAATTCGTTGGAGACAGCACCCATCTTTCGGGCTATCTCCGCTGCTAATTGATAATGCTTCACTCCCGAAGCAAGGTCACCGGCTCGATAGGTGCTGATGGTGGCCAGGTTGTTGTGCGCTCTGGCGGCGTGGTAGAGGAGCCCTGCGGATTCGGCCAACTCGATGGCCTGTTCGAAGATCATCAATGCTTCTTCGGTCGGCAGGTCATGAAGCAATCCCTTTGTAATCAATGCATCCACCTGCACATCTATCGCCCCCACCTGTCCCGCCATCTCCAACGCTTGGTTGCACAACGTTCGGCATTCGTCAATCTGGAAGTTAAAATAATGGGCTCGAGCGGTCTCGTGCAACAGGTTGGCCATACCTGGGCCTTCCGACGCGCCTTCCAAAACAGCCATACCCTCCTGGCAAATCGCCAGACCACCGGGCGTATCGCCATTATCCCAAGTCGCCCGACCGCAGCGCGCATATAGCCAGGCAACTCGGTCTTTATCCTCCAACCCTTGGTACAGCATGATCCCCTCTTGCCAGGTTTCGATCGCCTCCTCAAAGTGGCTCTGATTGAACAACACCTCCCCTAACTCAGCGTACAGATGCGCTCGCTCGGATTCCGTGCGCACCATGTCCAGCGCAGATCGGAAATAGGTTTCGGCCTCCCGGTTGGCGTAGGCTTTGGCTGCCCGTTCTCCGGCAAGGGTGTAGTATTTCAGAGCCTTCTCATGGTCACCGGCCTCACCGTTGTGATAAGCCAGGGCTTCATAATCTTCTGGGCGAGTTCTCTCAACTGCGGAAGCCGCCCGTCGGTGGATACGACGTCGCCGTAAGGTTCGCACACCTTCGACCAGTGTGGTAGGGATCATCGCATGAGCAAAAGCGAATGTCACGCCGTCTTCGCTACTCACCTCCTCGATCAATTGATCCTGCTCGGCGTTCTCCAGAGCCTCGATGAGGGCGTCCTCATCCAATTCACTGGCTTCCACTAAGGTATCGAAATTAAATTCCCGCCCCAGGATAGCCGCCAACTGTAAAGTCTCCTGGACCTGTTCTGGCAGCTTACCAATCCGGGATTGGATGGCGACACGGACGCTCTGCGGGATCTCCAACTCCTCGACACTCGGACGCTGCCACCGCCCGTCTTCGAAAGACAGCTTACCGCTCTCCACCAGCGCCTTGGATACTTCTTCGATGAAAAACGGGTTGCCCTCCGTCTCGTGGTAGATGGCCTCCAGAGATTCGGGCTTCATCTCCTCGTCGAATAGGACTTCCAACATCTCTTTCGTCTGCTCACGGGTCAGACGTAGCAATTTCAGGCGGACTGCCAATTGCTCACGGTTGAGATCCATCAGTACCTGATTGAAGGGCCGCGCTTCGTCGAGTTCCACCTCGCGATAGGTAGCCAGGAGCAAAACTCGCTGGTGTCGGGTACGTCGGGCCAGGTGGCGCAACAAAGAGAGCGTCCCACTATCCGCCCAATGGACATCCTCCATGACCAGAAGCAAAGGGACTCGATCACTCAACACCTTGCATAAGGCAACCACGCTCTCGAACAAACGCTGTTGCTCGGATTGAGGGTCGAGCGGAGGATTGGGTGGTACGTCGGGATAGGATATCTTCAAGCTGGGAGATAACATCAACAGATCGGCCATCACGAATTCGGGCAGATTAAAGCCGTCATCCGCACTGCGCTGGAACGCCCGGCGGATGATCTGCCCAACTGTCCCGTAGGGCGCTCCACCCTCGGCATAACACTCACCCACGATCGCCTGTCCGCCGGAGACTTCAGCGTGGGTGGCGACCTCACGCATCAGGCGGGTCTTACCGATCCCAGGCTCACCGCTGATGAGTAGCGTTTGGCCTTCATTGGATATGGCCTTGTTCCACAGCAATCTGGCTTCCTCAAGCTCACGCTCGCGTCCCACCAATCGCCCTCGCACAATCCGGTCCAGCAACGAGAGTTCCTCCGGGATAGGAGCCTCAGCCAGTATGTCAGGCTTTTCTAGTAGTTGGCGCACTTCAGCCGCAGAAGCCGGGCGATCATCCCGATCTTTGCTCAATAGTCTAAGGATGAGATTGTCTAGAGCAGGAGATATCTCAGGGTTCTTGGCCCGCGGTGGGACGACCGGAGCGTGCAGATGCTGCGAGATCACCGCCACCGGATCATTGTCGATGAAAGGCAGTTCTCCAGTGGTCAGCTCATAGAGCATGACCCCCAGGGAGTACAAGTCTGCCCGGTGGTCAATCCCATGCCCTAAAGCCAGCTCCGGCGCCAGATAGAACACCGAGCCCACAATCGTCCCCTCGGCGGTGTACCGGGAGGCGACAGAACGGGCCAGACCGAAGTCCATAAGTTTGGCGGTGCCGTCGGGAGAGATGGTGACGTTTTCCGGTTTCAGATCGCGGTGGATGATGCCGCTCGCGTGCGCGTGCTCGAGCGCCGCGCATACCTGGCTCATGATGCCAAGGGTCTCTTCCAGGCTCTCGGGCTGTTTCTCGTGGAGCGTCTGACCCTCCACAAATTCCATCACGATGAACGGCAGTTTATCGGTCTCCCCGGCATCGAAAACGGTGACGATGTTGGGATGGTTGAGCTTGGCGATGGCTTGCGCCTCTTGCAGCAAGCGGGCGCGACCCTCGGTGCCCAAGCCCGTTTTGGTCAGGAGCTTGATGGCCACGTCGCGGTCCAAGGTGTCATCATGACCACGATACACTGTGCCCATCCCACCGTGACCGATTTCCACTTCAATACAGTATCGATCGCTGAGGTATGATCCGATCATCGTAACCTTCACATGGATTTAGCAATCATAATGGTAATATCATCAAACGGAGCTGTAGAACCAGTGAAATCGATACTGGTTCGCTCAAGTGCTGCCAAGATCTCATCGGCAGATCCTCGGCTGTTATCAAGGAGCACTCTTCGCACACGCTCCATCCCAAACTCCTCGCCTTGGGAGTTCACAGCGTCGCAAATTCCATCGGTGTAGAACAGGATGAAATCACCTGAGTTGAGCGTCGATGATTCCTGGTCATACGAAGCTTCCTCGGTTACGCCTAGCGGTATTCCAGTGCGGGACAGATCAAGGATCTCATCCTTATCCGAGCGATAGAGCAGCGGTGGATTGTGTCCTGCATTGACGTAGGTGACTTCTCCTGAATCTGGCTCGATCAAACAATAGACCAACGTGAGGAACATCCCGTACACAGAGTCAGCACAAATGAGTTTGTTCACCTCCGCAATGCCATCTTTGGGAGTGGGCAACCTGAGCACATTGTTACGCAATGTACTACGGCTGAAGGCCATGAACAGCGCCGCTGGCATCCCTTTGTCGACCACATCTGCAATAACCAGGCCAAGCTTACCTTCATCACTGGTTATGAAATCGTAAAAATCCCCCGCGACCTCGCGAGCCGGTATCCAACGAGCGGAGAATTCCCAGCCCGAGATCTGAGGGATTTCCTTAGGAATCAAGCTGGATTGAACGCGATGAGCGATCTGCAGCTCGCGCTCCATCCGTCCTTTCTCAACCGCTACTTGGTAAAGGCGCGCGTTCTCAATCGCAGTCGCTGCGTTGGAAGCAATCGCAGCGAGCAGATCGAGATCATCTTCGGTGAAGATGCCTGCTTGTAAACTATTGTCAACGTAAATCGCGCCTAAGAGATCCTGCTTGACTTTAAGCGGCGCACACATGATCGAACGGAGTCCCAGGTTGATCACACTCTGACGACCGCTGAAGCGCTCATCAAGCTGCGCGTCACTCGTCAGGATCGGCTGCCCATTCTTAGTCACCTCCCCAACGACACCTCTCGAGATTTGGAATTCGGGATCGTCAAGAGTCGTCTGATCCATGCCTCTTGCAGCACGAAAATCTATTTCACCCTCGGTGTCACGCAGTACTAAGAAACCGCGCTCCGCATTCGTGGCCTTGATGACCTCATCCATGACGATATTGAGCACCTCGTCGAGGTCCAGGGATGAATTAAAGGTCTGTGAAATGGAATAAAGCAAAGCGAGGCGTTGGCTTGACAGTTGGGAGGAATCATTCGTATTCATGTCCTAACTTTTCTCGATCGAAAGTGAAGCTGCTTTCACAAACCCGATAATATATTTTTACCTACTGACTTAGAAGTCGTACTTATCAAACTTTGATTCTGCCACATTATATATCATTGAATAACCCCACCCATGACGCTCCTCCGTAGGGGACAAAGGAGCAAGCTGCGCATGGTGTTCTAAGGGTTAAGCAACATGATCTTTAACCCGAGGTCGCGATAAAAATCGGACGAAGTTTATCCATTCTATGAGTGACATCTTTCACTGGAGCATGTTCTGGCGTGGTCCTATCATAAAACAGATCATTTCGAGCGCTTGAGAAGCAGGCGATTCACCTGCCGGAACTCCTCAAGCCACGGGAGGGGCGTGCCTTGTCAGACCATGGTGCGCAGGCAGACACCCTCGACCGGGCTCCTAACACCGATGTCACCGCTCCTGTCGGAGCGGTTATGGTCGTCGGTGGCGGTATTGCCGGGATGCAGGCCAGCCTTGATTTGGCAGATCAAGGCTATTGTGTCTATCTTGTTGAGAGCAAATCCGCTATCGGCGGACACATGGCGCAGCTCGACAAGACCTTCCCCACCAACGACTGTGCCATGTGTATACTATCACCAAAACTGGTTGAAGTTGCCCGGCATCCGAACATCGAGATATTGACACTCAGTGAAATATTGAAAGTTGAAGGACAAGCTGGAAACTTCGAAATCACATTACGACAGAAGCCCAGATATGTTACAGAAAACTGTAACGCTTGTGGGAACTGTACAAACGCATGCCCAGTTGAGGTGCCCAACGAATTTGAACAGGGGCTCACTTGGCGAAGGGCAATCTACATTCCTATCCCTCAAGCTATTCCTACGCGCTATTTGATTGATAGAAAAAGCTGTCTCGGTGTCGAACCCGACACCTGTGCAAGATGCAAGAGGGTCTGCAGCTTAAAGGCAATAGATTACAATCAAAAGGAGAGGGTGTTTAAGCTTAACGTCGGAAGCATTATACTTGCCTGTGGTGCAGAAACCTATGATCCGAGTCTTCAAAGCTCATACAACTATCGCCATAAGAACGTTATCACTTCAATGGAATTTGAAAGAATCATGAACGCAAGTGGTCCCACAACAGGGGAGATAGTCAAACCTTCGGATGATTCAAGACCCAAGAGGATAGCTCTCATACAATGTGTCGGATCACGAGATCCCAGCAGGTTCAGAGAACTGTGTTCTGCAGTATGTTGCATGCAGGCAACCAAGGAGTGTATAGTAGCNNGACCTTCCCCACCAACGACTGTGCCATGTGCACCATCAGCCCCAAATTAGTGGACACCGGTCGCCATCTCAATATCGAGCTGATGGTCGACACCGAGGTGACCACGGTTGAGGGCGAACCAGGTGATTTCACTGTCACCTTGCGCCACAAGCCCCGTTTTATCGACACCATCAAATGCGTTGCCTGCAACGATTGCGTTGACGTATGCCCGGTGATCCTTCCGGACAACTTCGACGAGGCGCTCGGTCAGCGCCGAGCGGTTTACAAGCTTTATCCCCAAGGCGTGCCTAACGCCTATGCGATCGAGAAGCTTGGGATCGCCCCATGCCGCGACGCATGCCCATCCGGTCAACGAGCACAAGGCTACATCGCTCTCATCAACGAGGGTCGGTACCAGGACGCCTTACGTGTCATTAAAGAGGACAATCCCTTCCCCGCGATCTGTGGTCGCATTTGTAACCACCGTTGTGAAGATGCCTGCAATCGCGCCCTGATCGATGAAGCGGTTAACATTCGCGCATTGAAACGCTTTGTTACCGATAAAGTCTACCAAGAATCCCGAGAGCCCATCACGCCCGCGGAACGGATCCACGCTCAACAAGTAGCCATCGTTGGCGCAGGGCCGTGCGGGCTAACTGCTGCGCAAGACCTCATCAAGCTTGGCTATGGTGTGACGGTTTTCGAAGCCCTTCCCGTCGCAGGCGGTATGTTGCGCGTCGGTGTACCCGAATACCGATTACACACAGAGATCATCGAACGCGAGATCGCGGACATCATCGACCTTGGGATCGACCTGCGTCTAAACACCAAGGTTGACGATCTCGATCAACTTTTCGAGGAGGGCTTTGATGCCGTTCTGGTTGCGGTCGGCGCCCACGAGGGGATTCGTCTGCCAATCCCGGGCGCCGACCTCAACGGCGTACTGATCAACACAGACTTTCTGCGGGATGTGCGGCTTGATCACTACAAGTGCGACGAGAACGGCTTTATTGCCACCCCGGCTGGTATGGAATTCGGCAAACGCGTCCTCGTTCTTGGCGGTGGCAATGTCGCCATTGATTGCGCCCGTACCGCCGTCCGGCTAGGCGCTGAAGTACACATGGCTTGTCTCGAGCCTCGCGATTGTATGCCCTGTCACGTTTGGGAAGTTGAGGAAGCAGAAGCTGAAGGCATTATCATCCATCCAGATCGGACATTCCTCCGCATCGTCGACGACGGAAACCAACGCGTGAAAGGTGTCGAGTGCGCCAAGGTGACCCATTTTGAATTCGACGATGAAGGACGCTTGACTCTCGAGACCGAGCCTGACTCAGAGCACATCATTGAGGCCGACACGGTGATCTTCTCCGTTGGTCAACGTGTGGGTCTCGATTTCATCCCTGATATAGATACCACACCACAACGCACGATCGCGATCAACCCCCATACCATGGCCACCTCCCGATCGGGCGTATTCGCCGCTGGCGATAGTGTCACAGGGACCGCATTTGCGATCGAGGCAGTCGACGCCGGACATAAAGTAGCAGAGAGCATTCATCGATACCTACAAGGTGAGGTGCTCGAACCGCTTCAGAAACCAGAGCTACCGGTCGTGAAGTTCGCCCGCGACGAACTTCAAGAGCGTGTGATGCGCGGTGAGATCCAGTCCCAGGATCGCGTCCCAATGCCGGAGCTCCCTGTCGAAGACCGCCTGAGAGGCTTCCAAGAGATTGAACTTGGTTACACCGACGATCTCGCTCAGGCTGAGGCCGCTCGTTGCCTGGGTTGTGCGATATGCTCCGAATGCCTTTCCTGTCAATACGTGTGCGGTCGAGACGCTGTTGATCACAATATGGTAGAGCAGATCGATCAGGTTCACGTAGGGGCCGTAATCCTAGCCCCGGGTTATCAGATTTATCAAGCCGAACTGTCTCAAGAATACGGCTTGGGGCGATACCCGAATGTGATCACCGCCTTGCAGTTAGAACGTCTATTGTCCGCCTCAGGACCTACCGCGGGTCACGTAAAGCGTCCATCGGATGATGAACCAGCGAAGAAGATCGCTTTTCTGCAATGTGTTGGCTCGCGGGACCAAAGCCACGACTACTGCTCGGCTGTGTGCTGTATGTATGCCACCAAGGAAGCGGTGATGATCAGGGAGCACGATCCCGAGGCGCAGGCGCATGTTTTCATGATCGACATGCGCGCCTTCAGCAAGGGTTACCAGGCTTACTACAAACGTGCGAAGGAGCAGTATCAGATCGAGTACACCCGCTGCCGAATCTCGGAACTTCAGGAGAATCCGGAAACGAAGAACCTTGTCTTGCGGTACACAAGGGATCAGGGATTAGTGATCAGGGATCAGGATACAGACCAATCCCTGATCCCTGATCCCCAGTCCCTATTCGTTGAAGAGGAATTTGATCTTGTCGTGCTCTCTGTGGGCATGGAAATCTCCCCCTCGGTCAAAGACTTGGGCAGGAAATTAGGCATCGAGCTGGACGACTACGGCTTCTGCCACACGACCTCCTTCAACCCGCTACAGACCTCGCGCCCCGGAATTTATGCCATCGGCCCGTTCCGAGAACCGAAGGACATTCCCGAATCGGTGATCGATGCCAGTGGGGCTGCTGCCCATGCTGCCGGTTTACTTTCCAACGCGCGGCATACACTGACCCGCACCCGTGAATATCCCCCCGAACGCGATGTCCACGGGGAAGAACCCCGTATTGGTGTGTTTATCTGTCACTGCGGATCCAACATCGGTGGCTTCCTGGATGTACCCGAAGTGGCTGCATATGCAAAAAACCTCCCCGGCGTCATCCATGCTGAGGACTATCTCTATACCTGCTCACAAGACACCGTGGTCCACATCACAGAGACCATGGAGGAATTGGGTCTCAATCGTGTGGTCGTCTCCTCTTGTACCCCCCACACCCACGCGCCTCTATTTCAGGACAGCATCCGCGCTGCCGGGTTAAACCCCGCGCTCTTCGAAATGGCCAACATCCGCAACCAATGTTCCTGGGTCCATTCGCACGATCGACAGGCGGCCACGAAAAAAGCCAAGGAGCTGACACGCATGGCTGTTGCGCGCGCTTCTACACTTCAACCTCTCGTCACCACGGAGGTGGAGATCGAGCATAGTGCACTCGTTGTCGGTGGGGGTGTGGCAGGGATGACGGCCGCTCTTTCTCTTGCGCAAGGCGGTTTCGATGCGTATCTGGTTGAACACCAAGATGCATTGGGAGGCAATTTACGGCAGGTCTTCACGACCATCGGGGGAGAAGACCCGCAGTTATTTCTACAAGACCTGGTCAGACAGGTCGAGACCGAGCCACGAATCCACGTTTATCTAGGACATCAAGTGGTGAGAACCGATGGGTTCATGGGCAAGTTCACTACGTGGCTGCAGAATGGCTCTGAAGACCAAACGAAAGTCCATCATGGAGTAACTATACTCGCCATTGGTGGTCGCGAGTATCGCGGTCAAGAGTACCTCTATGGGTCCAATCCTCGGATCGTAACCGGATTGGAGTTCGAGGGACTATTGGCTATGGCTGAGGGGCGTAGTCAAAACGGTCGTGTCGAAACCGCATGGGAAGCGCTCGGGAAACAACTCCCGGACGATGTAGCGATGATCCTCTGTGTCGGCCCCACCGATCGTTTCTGCGCACGTATTTGCTGCACCACAGCGATCAAGAACGCTTTGACCCTAAAGCGTTTGAACCCTAATGCCCGTGTGACCATACTCTACAAAGATATTCGTACCTACGGTTTCAAGGAGCGGCTTTATACAGAAGCTCGCCGCGCTGGTGTGCTGTTCGTACGCTATGATGATGAATCCAAGCCTGAGGTGACTGCACAAGAAGGTACGTTGCAGATTCGCGTGTGTGATCGCACGCTTGGTGAGGAATTTGTCCTTCACCCTGATCTGCTTATGTTGAGCACACCGGTCGTTCCCTCACAGGGAGCTAACGAATTGGCCTCCCGTTTTAAATGCTCTCTCGATACAAACGGCTTTTTCCTGGAAGCTCACATCAAGCTTCGCCCGGTGGATTTCTCCTCCGACGGCTATTTTATGGCCGGTATGGCCCATTATCCCAAATTCCTCGATGAGACCATCGTACAGGCTCAGGCAGCGGCATCTCGGGCCGCCCGCATTCTCTCTCAACCCACTTTGACTTCAGGAGGCGTGATCGCCCAAGTCGACCCAGAGAAATGTGTTGGCTGCCTGACGTGTGTTCGGGTTTGCCCATTTGATGTACCTCAAGTCGTTGAGGATCGTCTAGGTATTGGAGAGATCCTCGGAGCGGCTTATATTGAACCAACCGTCTGCCATGGTTGTGGCACTTGTGCTGCCGAATGCCCGGCCAAGGCTATTACCGTGGCTCACCAGAAAGACGACCAAATTATGGTCAAGCTTGACGCTCTCATGAAAGAAGACTGGAATTGATGATGGAGGATTTCGAACCACAAGTTGTCGCATTTTGTTGTAGCCATTGTGCTTACAATGCTGCTGATCTCGCTGGCAGCTTGCGGATTCAGTACCCAACAGCGATCAAGATCATCGAGGTCATGTGTAGCGGTCGGGTGGATGTGATTCACATATTGCACGCCTTCGAGGAAGGGGCAGACGGCGTGCTGGTCGCCGGTTGACTGCCTGGTGACTGCCATTACCTGGAAGGTAATGTTAACGCCCGACGCAGGATAGAGTACACTCGAGGCCTATTGGAAAACATCGGCCTCGAGGGCCAACGACTTCAGATGATCAATGTCTCAGCCGCCATGGCTGGTGAATTCACCTTCTCCGCGGCAGAGATCACGGCAGAGATTCGTCAAATAGGGCAAAACCCCCTCCGCACAAATGGTGCAGGCTTACCGCCAAAGAACCATGATCTTGCGGAACAACCCATGGGTGGCGAAGATGTCGACAATGACTGAGATTCTCGGACAATTTGATCTGTTCGCCGATCTTTCAGATGAAACGCTGACTGAAATTACGCACCTTGGGAGAGAAGAGATTCATACAGAAGGTACGACGCTTTTCTCCGAGGACTCCTCAGCTGAACATCTATACTTGATCCTTGACGGCAAAGTTTCGCTTGAAAAGCGTGTTCAATTAGGTCGCACAGGCACACCTCGGCGAGCCGTGATCAGTGCCGTCGGACCAGGATCCACTATTGGATGGTCAAGTTTGGTACCGCCATATGAGTACACCTCTTCTGGGATCTGTCTCGAGGAGACAAAGATCCTATCAATTCCTGGCACAAAACTGCGCGCCCTTATGGCCGACCAACCTGAACTCGGATTCATCATCTGTCAGCGTGTAGCCTCCATCATCCGCCAACGAATGACCAACGCCACCGCTACTCTCACCTACTTTCTCTCTATCGTCTCCCACGAATTAAAACGACCGCTCGCTGCTGTCGAGAATTACCTTCAAATCTTGCTCGGTGGATATGCGGGTGAACTCTCCCCGAAACAGAAGCGATTACTTGAACGGAGCACCTTGCGACTGAGTGATCTACGAAACCTGATCAGCGACATCCTGGACTTCGCCCGAATACAGCCCGAACAAATCCGGGCGGACTTTGAATGGGTTGAACCAAGCGAAATTGGCTCTGAAGCCATCGAGGAAGTCCAGTTGGCGGCCTCTCAAAACAATATCCACCTCAAAGCGGTTGCACCAACTGAATTCAAATCGATCGTCGCAGCACGTCGACGCCTGAAGCAAGTAATCTCCAACCTGCTGGCTAACGCCGTGAAATTCTCCCCCGAGGGAAGCACCGTAACCCTGTCAGCACACGATGAACCGGATGCGCTGGTAATCGAGGTGATTGATGAAGGTATCGGAATCCCACCCGAAGATCAGGAACACATTTTCGATGATTTCTATCGGGCTAGCAACGTCGCAGAATACGGCGGGGCGGGTCTTGGCTTGTCGATCGCCAAGAAGATCATTGACGCTCACGAGGGAGGAATCGAAGTCGAAAGCCCCTATCAATCAGGAAAAGATGGATGTAAATTTACTATAACGATCCCTCGAACACTGCGCATACCAGGCGATCACGCGTTACCAACACTCGAAGCCGATGAACATCAAGGGCAGCCGAATCAATCCAGTCTTTCATCGGCTGTCAGAAGGGGGAAGGAATGAAGCAGCAACCCTACGTCATGATCGTGGATGATGATCCAGACATCCTCGAAGGCATCACAGCAATCCTGGAAACGCGAGATTACAGATTAGCCACCGCCCGCGATGGATTGCAATGCATGGAACTTATCCGACAAGAGACCCCCGATCTGCTCATCCTGGACATGATGATGCCCCGCATGGACGGCTTTGCGGTGATCCAGGAGTTGCGTGGTGATCCAAAATACGTTGGCTTACCCATCATCATCTTGACCACTGTAATTGAGGACGCCGCTTACCGGCGCTACGAGTTGGAAACTGGGCTCGCTATGGATGTTCAGGCATACATCGAAAAACCTGCCCCACCGGACGAGATCATCCGACAAGTGAGCGCGGTTGTTGAGCAGCCTTATATCATCGTGGCAGACGATGACCCGGATATTCTCGAAGCCATCACAACTGTGCTCGAGAGCCATCCTTATCAAGTGGCCTCAGCGAACGACGGTCAACAATGCCTGGAAATGGTCCGCAAGCGAACGCCCGATCTCCTGATCTTGGACCTTTTGATGCCAAGAATGGATGGATTCGCTGTGATCCGTGAATTGCGTAGTGAACCCTCCTACGCTAGCTTGCCTATTCTCGTTCTGACTACGGTCGTCGAAGACGCAAGTCGTCGACGCTATGAGCTTGAAACGGGCCACGACATGAGCGTCGAGGCATATTTACAGAAACCGGTTCCACCGGAAGAATTGCTGCGCAAGATCGGCGAAGCGTTGGAGAAAGTAACCACATGAGCACACGAAGCCAGGCCGAATCTGTTACCGGTGCTGCGCTTGTCGTAGGAGGCGGCATCGCCGGTATGCAGGCCAGCCTGGATCTGGCTGAGCAAGGCTATCGCGTTTATCTCGTGGAAAGCAATTCCGCCATCGGTGGACACATGGCGCAGCTCGATAAAACATTTCCCACCAATGATTGCGCCATGTGCATCATCAGCCCTAAGTTGGTCGAGACCGGTCGGCATCTCAACATCGACCTGATGGTCGATTCCGAGGTCATAGGTATCGAAGGCCAACCAGGGCATTTCACCGTCACTCTGCGTCATAAACCACGCTACATCGATCTGGAGAAATGTGTCGGCTGCGGAGATTGCGCCGAGGTCTGCCCAGTCGTTCTCCCGGACCCGTTCAATCAGGGTCTTTCAGATCGACGGGCGGCCTATAAGCTTTATCCTCAAGCTGTGCCCAACGCGTACGCGATCGAGAAACTCGGTACCGCGCCCTGCCGTAACGCCTGCCCGGTCAATCAGCGAGCTCAAGGCTATATCGCGCTGATTGCCGAGGGACGCTACCGCGAGGCATTACGTGTAATCAAAGAAGATAATCCCTTCCCCAGCGTTTGTGGACGAACTTGCCATCATCCTTGCGAGGGTTATTGCACTCGAGCTTTGGTGGACGAGCCCGTAGGCATCATGTCACTCAAACGTTTCGTCGTCGATTACGCTCTCGCGTATGGACGTGAAAAAGTAGAACCGGCTCCTCGAACCCGTCCTGAATGGGTGGCTGTGGTTGGGGCTGGGCCTGCCGGTCTGACAGCAGCTCATGACCTAGTGAAACAGGGTTACGGGGTGACGGTCTATGAGGCGCTGCCTGTAGCCGGTGGGATGATGCGAGTCGGCATCCCCGCCCATCGTCTCCCTAAAGGCGTGTTGCAGCAAGACATCGACGATATCCTGGCCCTCGGTGTTGTACTGAAAACCGACTCACCCATCCGTGATCCCGTTCGATTACTCGAGGAAGGCTACAACGCCGTCTGCCTGGCGACCGGGATTTCCTCCCGCGATCATACCCTGGGGGTTGAGGGGGAAGAGGCAGAAGGTGTGATCTCAGCCGCTACATTCCTGCGCATGATCAATCTTGGTGAGCCGTTCTCAATTGGAAACCGAGTAGCTGTGGTAGGAGGTGGCATTACCGCCCTTGACGCAGCCGCTGTCGCCCGACGGCTAGGAGCAGAAGCTGTATACATGGCTCTTGACCGACCGAGAGGTGAACTCCCTGCCTATCACTGGGAAATCGCCGCCGTCGAGGCCGAAGGTATCCGCCTTCTAGAGCACACGACACTCACGCGCATCATAGCCGAAGACGGAATAGTCAGCGGAGTTGAATTCGCGCAAACGGGCAAGGGCATGACTGTTGACGAAAGTGGTCGTCGTCGTCCTAAAATTGAGCCCGGTACCGAATACACCATCGAAGTTGATACCGTGATCGGAACAGTTGGACAGCAGTCAGATCTCAGCTTCCTGGACCCACAATTCGAAGACCTAAAGGTCGACCGTAATACCCTGGCCAGCGATATTCCTGGTGTATTCATCGTTGGTGGTCGAAAAACCGGCGCCAGCTACATCATCGAGGCCATCGCTCTCGGACATCGTGTAGCTGATTCAATCCACCGCTACTTGCAGGGTGAGTCACTAGAAAAGGGCGAGGTCGAAGCCCCTCCAGTGGTTAAGTTAAGTCGTGAGGAAGTTGCCCAAAAGATTGNNCAACCGCGCATGGAAGCAGCTCTATTATCCATGGAAGAGCGCGTGACAAGTTTCCGTGAGGTCGTGCTTGGTCTAACGGAGCGACAGGCGCGAGCGGAAGCTCAACGATGCCTGCAATGCGGTCTGTGCTCGGAGTGCCTTGCCTGTGAGTACATTTGCGGTACCGATGCCATTGACCATGATTTGGTCGAACGAACGGAACAAATCGAAGTCGGTGCCGTCATCCTTGCACCCGGCTTTGAACCCTATCATGCGGAACAGGCAGGGGAATACGGGCTTGGCCGTTATCCCAATGTCATCACCTCCCTTCAGCTTGAACGCCTGCTCTCCGCTTCTGGACCTACCGCAGGGCATGTGAAGCGTCCTTCGGATGGGGGCCTGGCTCGACGAATAGCTTTCCTGCAGTGCATCGGCTCGCGGGATCAAAACCACGATTATTGTTCTTCGGTTTGCTGCACCTACGCCACCAAAGAAGCCATCTTGATTAGAGATCACGACCCCGAGGCCGAAGTCAACATCTTGATGATGGACGTGCGGGCTTTCAGTAAAGGGTATGAGGCTTATTACCAACGCGCTCAAGAGCAATACGGCGTCAAGTACACCCGATGTCGGGTATCGGAGATTCGAGAAGATCCAGAGACAGGCGATTTGATCGTCCGCTATGTCAGAGATCAGGAATTAGGGATCAGAGATCAGGATTTATCCCAATCCCCGATCCCCGACCCCCAATCCCTATTGGTAGAAGAAGCCTATGATCTCGTTGTCCTCTCCGTAGGAATGGAAATATCCGAGTCGGTTCAGCATCTCGCCAATGCCTTAGACATCGAGCTCGACGAATACGGCTTCTGCCAAACACAGACCTTCCAACCTGTCGAGACATCCAGATCCGGCATTTACGCGATCGGCCCCTTCCGAGAGCCGAAGGACATCCCCGAGTCTGTTGTTGACGCAAGCGGTGCGGCGGGACGCGCAGCTGCCCTCTTGGCACCTGGTCGAGGTACACTAGCACGGCAGGAAACGTACCCTCCCGAACAAGATGTTATTGGCGAAACCCCGCGCATCGGTGTCTTCGTCTGTCACTGTGGCTCTAACATCGCAGGTTACCTCGATGTAGAAGCGGTGAGGGCGTATGCCTCTGAACTCCCTTATGTTGTCCACGCTGATCGCTTGTTGTACGCATGTTCTCAGGACAGCACGGACGCCATCCAGGAAAGCATCAGCGAACACAATCTCAATCGAGTCGTGGTTGCTTCCTGCTCTCCCATCACCCACGGCCCCCTGTTCCAAGATTGCCTACGGGAGGCAGGTTTAAACGAGCATCTCTTCGCCATGGCCAATATCCGCAACCACTGTTCCTGGATCCACTCAGATGAACCCGAAATCGCCACAGTGAAGGCTGAAGACTTGGTGCGTATGGCCGTGACTCGGGTAGCGACCCAGGAACCCCTCCTTAAAACGCCCGTCCCGGTGACACAATCCGCCCTCGTGATCGGCGGAGGACCCGCGGGGATGAACAGCGCCTTGACATTGGCGGATCAGGGTTATCCGGTACACCTGGTAGAGCGCGAACCCAGCCTCGGTGGGAATTTGCGTTCCATGCAATTCGATCTCAATCTCTCCGACTCGGATGACCGCGTCGACCCTCAGACATATTTGGTTGATTTGACGACGCGCGTAACGAATCATCCCATGGTTACGGTCCATACTGCGAGCGAGATCATAGAGACCAAAGGATTTGTCAGTGACTTCACCTCACTGATCCGACACGAAGACGAGGACATCGAGGCAATTTCTCACGGTGTGACGATCGTGGCCACAGGGGGTGAGGAATATAGAGGTTCGGATTATGGATATGGTTCTCATCAACGTATCCTCAGCCAAGGTCAATTTGAGGCACTTCTTGCCCACGAGATGGGCCTTACGGAACTCCCCACTAAGCCACCGCTCGAGTTACAGCGTGTAAACCAAGTGGTCATGATCCAGTGTGTTGGACCAGCGGAGAATTATTGCGCGCGGATATGCTGTTCGGTCGCTTTGAAGAACGCTCTACAATTCAAAGAGCGTCACCCATCCGCTCAGGTAGTCATCTTACATCGCGACATCCGCACCTATGGATTCAAGGAGCGACTCTATCGACAAGCACTTGAGAAGGGGATCGTCTTCGCCCGATACGATCCAGCACGTCGACCTGAGGTCGACTATTCTGGCGAGCAAGGCTCGATCCATGTGCATACGGTGGATACGGTCCTTGGCACAAAGCTATCTCTAAACCCCGATCTCCTCGTCTTGTTAATGCCCATGATTCCGGCAAAAGGGAGCCGTGAATTAGGCACAACCCTTAAAGTTCCCGTTGATATGGACGGTTGGTTCTTAGAAGCGCATGTCAAACTCAGACCGGTTGATTTTGCCAGCGACGGGATTTTCTTAGCCGGGACCGCGCATTATCCCAAGCTCCTCGACGAGACGATCGTCCAAGCACAAGCAGCCGCATCTCGTGCAGCCACCATCCTGTCTCGTGAGACATTATCGGCTGGTGGAGCGATAGCGTACGTCGACCCGAATGCCTGCGTTGGCTGTCTTACCTGTGTACGCATTTGTCCCTATGATGTGCCACGGATCGATCCTGAAACGATCGGTGTGGGCGGTGTCATCGGTACGGCATACATCGAACCTGCGATCTGTCAAGGATGCGGCTGTTGTGTGGGTGAATGTCCTGCCCATGCCATCGAATTGCTTCATTACCGACACCACCAAGTGGAGAGCGAGGTCCTATCGATACTTGATGCAAGAAGGGTAGCAGAGCAGAAGCGAGGCGGAAAATGAGTGAGACATCCTTTAAGATTGTCGCTTATTGCTGTCGCTATTGCTCATACGCAGCCGCAGACCTTGCAGGTGTGCTCAGACTAAGCTACCCAGCCGAGACCCGAATTGTACAGCTCCCATGCACCGGTCGATTGGACTTGCTCGAGGTTTTACATACATTTGAACACGGCGCCGATGGAGTCATGGTTGCAGGTTGCCTGGAAGGAGATTGTCACTTTCAGGAAGGCAACCTGAACGCTCGTCGCCGTGTAGAACAGATCAAGCAATTAATGCTTCAGATTGGGCTTGAACCTGAACGGATCGAGATGTTTAACCTTTCTTCAGCTATGGCCCGACAATTCGCAGATGCTGCGACTTCAATGACGCAACAGGTCATCGACCTGGGCCCAAATCCGCTGCGAGTTGTAGATCGTGATCGGAAAGATTAAAGGATCGACAATCCAGTTGGTTGAGAATAAGGGCTTCGGTAGGACTACCGCGCAGACGAATGCAGCGCTCCGGGAGAGAAAAAGATGATCGTCGCTGAACAGAAAGCCTTGGATGAGATCAGAGACCTGATCGATGAGGCGCAGAATGTCCTCATCGTTGGTTGTGGTACTTGTGTGACGGTCTGCTTCTCAGGTGGCGAGAAGGAGGCCGGCATCCTGGCGACCAGCCTTCGCATGAAAACAAAACTCGACGGGGAGTCAAAAGATGTGACCCACACAACGGTTCAACGTCAATGTGAGTGGGAGTATATCGACCCCCTCAATGATCAGATTGGGAAAGTGGATGCAGTCATCTCGCTAGGTTGTGGTATCGGTGTACAAGCCTTGGCAGAACGATATCCTGATGCATTCATCGTTCCAGGATTGAACACGAGCTTTTTAGGCCTCCCGACGGAACAAGGTGTTTGGGAAGAGCGCTGTGCCGCCTGTGGCGAGTGCATTCTCGGTTTGACCGGAGGTATTTGCCCAATTGCCCGCTGCGCCAAGCAACTCTTGAACGGTCCTTGTGGTGGTTCGCAGAACGGGCTCTGCGAGATTAACCCTGATACACCGTGTGCCTGGCAGCTCATCTATGAGAAATTAGCTGCGCAAGATCGCCTACACCTCTTGATGGAGATTCAGCCACCCAAGGACTGGTCTACCAGTCGTGATGGAGGTCCACGCAAGATCACTCGCGATGATTTACGCTTAGTGGCGGAAGAAACTGAGTAAGCCGGAGAGAAACGAAGTCATGAACGAGAATAAGACCAACGGTTATAAATCTGGATCGAGGCTTGAGCGCATTCTACACGCCGGTCATTTTGCCGTGACTGGTGAACTCGGCCCGCCCCAAGGCGCCGACGGGGATGTGATCCGCAAAAAAGCCGATCTGCTGAAAGGTTTCGTCGACGCGGTCAACATCACGGATAANNTTCGCAAGAAAGCGCGTTTACTTAAGGGTTTCGTCGATGCAGTTAATATTACCGACAATCAAACCGCCATCGTTCGCATGTCGAGCATTGGAGCCGGAACGATCGTCGTTCAAGAAGGCTTAGAGCCGGTCGTCCAGATGACATGCCGTGATCGAAACCGCCTCGCGATTCAATCCGACCTCCTGGGGGCTTATGCCTTGGGTATGCGCAATGTGCTCTGCCTCACCGGCGACCACCAGTCCTTTGGAAACCACCCCACCGCTAAGAACGTCCACGACCTAGATTCCTTGCAACTGACCCAGATGGTGGTCAAAATGCGCGATGAAAAATGCTTCCAATGTGGTGATGAGATGGAAGGCATCGAGCCGCGCTTCTTTGTCGGCGCAGCTGCAAATCCATTTGGCGATCCCTTTGAATGGCGTCCACATCGATTGGCGAAAAAAGTAAAAGCAGGCGCAGATTTTATACAGACACAACTTATTTTTAATGTCGAGCGTTTTGCAGAGTATATGGAAGAAGTGCGAGAACTTGGATTGCATGAGCAGACATATATCCTGGCTGGTATTGGACCCCTCAAATCTCCTGGTATGGCGAGATATATGCGAGACCAGGTTCCGGGCTTGGACGTTCCAAATATCTGGGTTGATCGCATGACCGAGGCTACGAAGGGTATCGATAAAGATGACAAGAAAGCTCGCCGAGATGCCTGGCGACAGGAGGGGATCCAGATCGCCATTGATCTAATTAATCAGCTGAAACAGATCGAAGGAGTTGCCGGTGTACATATTATGGCCATCGAATGGGAAGAAGCGGTGAAACCGATCGTTGAGGGCGCAGAGCTGCTCCCTAGACCCGAACCTGCTCCTCTTCCGGAAGCCGATGCGGCTTAGCGAGGTCTCAATGGAAACCAAGATCAGCACCGATTTAGCCGACCGCATTCGAAGGGAAACCGGAGAAAACGTATACCTCTGCTACCAATGTGTGAAGTGCACCTCCGGATGCCCTCTGACGGAGCACTTCGACCTGGCGCCGAACCAAGTGATGCGAGCCACTCAACTGGGCATGGAGGAGCTGGTATTCGAGAGTCGCACACCTTGGCTGTGCGCCTCCTGCCAGACCTGCACCACACGCTGTCCACAGGGGATCGATATCGCCCGGGTGATGGATTTCATCGTCAGCGAGGCCATGGCCGGAGGGATCGAGCCGAAGGTGCCCGAAATCGCCCTCTTTAATAAGGTCTTTCTTCGTGATGTCGATATCTTAGGTCGACTCTACGAACTTGGTTTGTTCGTCGAAATGAACCTGCGCACCCGGCAACCCCTGAAGGATATCGACCTCGGTCTGGATATGTTGAAGCACCGCAAGCCCAATCTTCTGCCGGAAGTTGTGCGTCGTCAGAAACGCAAGGCACCACAAGTACCCACCTCTCGCCCTGAAAACGAGATCGGCTACTTCCCTGGCTGCTCACTGCAATCAGCTGCTAAGGAATATGATTATTCCGCTCGAGCCGTTCTCAAGACCCTGGAGTTTGAACCCATTACACCCAAGGGTTGGATTTGTTGTGGTTCCTCCCCTGCCCACAGGGTTGACCACCGCCGATCGATCCAAATGCCCCTCGAGAGCTTGGTCCTCTACGAGCAGGAGGGGCTCAGCGAGGTGACCCTGCCGTGTGCCATGTGCTTTAACCATTTCCGAGCTGCAGCTCGAGAGCTGCGGCTCGATTCTGAACTGAAGCAGGATCTCGATCGAGAGCTTGAATATGAATATCAGGACAGCTTGGCCATCTCCTCCCTACTCGACTTTATGACTGATCGTGTAGGGCTGGAGACGGTCGCGGAAAAGGTACAGAAGCCACTCGAAGACCTTAAGGTCGTCTGTTATTATGGTTGTCTGCTCACCCGCCCACCTGAGATCACAGGTTCCTTGGAACCCGAGTATCCGATGGGCATGGACCGTTTGATGAGAACCTTGGGTGCGACCGTTGTTGATTGGGACCGAAAGGTCGCATGCTGTGGGGCCGCCCTCACGCTCACGCGAACGGATCTCGTGTACGAGATGAGCGGTGACATCCTTCAGAACGCCCGCGATCGGGGCGCCGACGCTGTCGTCGTTGCTTGCCCGATGTGTCACACCAATATGGACGGCCGTCAGACCCAGATGCCCGACAGCCCGCGCATCCCTGTGTTGTTCTTCACCCAACTCATGGCCCTTGCCTTTGGAAGACCGGATGACGCGGCTCTCAAATACAATATGATCGATCCACGACCTCTCTTGAAGGAACGTGGATTGCTTTAACCTCGGAAAAGGGGGCAAGCTCTCTCCTTTATAGGGAGAGAGAGAAATAGCCGATCAGCCATCTATATGGCATTTTATTCAGTGCCCAATCCTAAGGGCTGCAAGACAAGGATTGATGATGAAAATAGCGATCACCGGCAAAGGTGGTGTTGGTAAGACAACGCTCACCAGCCTGCTCGCCTATACTTATGCGGACCGAGACTATCGAGTACTGGCGATCGATGCTGATCCTTCACCATGCCTGGGCGCTGCGCTTGGCTTTCCAGAGGAATTGCTGGTGAAGCTAGTGCCGATCTCTCGGATGGATGAATTGATCTACGAGCGCACTGGCGCTCAACCAGGAACAGTAGGAGGCTTCTTCAAGCTCAACCCACGGGTAGACGATCTTCCCGATCGATTTTCGGTTCTACACAATGGGATTCGCTTACTCGAACTTGGCGCTGTCGAGCTGGGCGGAGCAGGCTGTATCTGTCCGGAGAGTGCCATTCTACGGGCGCTGACCACCCACATCTTACTGAGAAGAGATGAGGTGGTCTTGATGGATATGTATGCAGGAGTCGAGCATCTGGGTCGAGCCACGGCTGACGCAGTGGATGCCATGCTGATCGTTGTCGAACCAACAGCTCGCAGCATCGCTACCGCAAGTCAAATCAAAGATCTGGCTGAGGATCTCAAGCTTGCTCGCATATATGTAGTCGGTAGCAAGGTGCAGGACGATGAAGACCGCGCTTTCATCGAGGCTAATTCGCCAGATCTACCTGTCATTGGTCATCTGGACGATGATCCACGCGTACGCCAAGCCGATCGAGAGGGGGTTGCCGTCTACCATTTGTCACCAGAGTTGGCAGGATCCGCCCGTTCGATCGTCGAAGCTCTCGGTTGAGACGATTGGTTCGTTTCAGATGTGTCCTCATACGATGTAGGGGCGCATGTCTAAACCATTCCATGATGGCATGATTCAAGCGCAATATCTCAAGCAAGATCAACAAGTGAAATTGGAGATCCCAATCGAAACTGAATAAGATGAAGGCCAGCCGAACCCTTGCGCTCTTCGGAGCGCTTTTTCATATGTAAAAAATAGGCATTGCTCATTTTTGTAATGCAATGCTATAAGTAATTTAATTAAAGATTTGCTAGAGAAACGGATGCCCAATGAACAACAAACCTTTTCGAATGGAATACAGAGGGGCTGACGATCAGAGTCACGAGTCCCTGCGTCGCGTCATTTATGCATTGCCTGGCACGATGGAGTTGCTTACAGATGCACTCAACAGTTCAATCGAACTGATCTTTAACCTAATCGATCACGACATACCACTTACAACACTCTTCAATCCCGACTTGGCAAGGCTGTTAGCGGATGCTGATCAGGTTAGGACCTTGGATGACATCGAGTTACTCCAGCACACCATCGCCTTTTACCAATCCATCTATTACACTATTAGAGGAAGAAAACACTAAAAAAATCGTTAGGTACATTCATGACGCCATTGTTATAGCGACAGCCCCCAAGATCAGTTTCCCGCAGTTATCTACGTGATGAACCTGCCCGACAAGATATCGCGCCGCACAATGTGCTGGGTGCTCTCGGATAAGCCCCTACCCCTTTCGTAATTTTTCATACCGTAGGGGCGCAATGAATTGCGCCCCCGTCCTATTGTTACGATTGACCCTAATCATGTAAGGGCGACCGGCCGGTCGCCCCTACGTATTTTATAACGATCGTGTTGATCATGTAGGTACGACAAGCCAATCCACTCGCTACGATATGTCATTCTGAGCGCCGAAGGCACGAAGAAACCCTAAGATTCATGCAAATTCAGAAGCCTCATCATAGGGATTCCTCGCTCGTACCACTCGNNAGCATCTTCTCATGATCGATATTAACCTGTAGGGGCAACCGGCCGGTCGCCCCAACGCAACGATAGGTCGTTCGATGTTCACCCTTCGATTAATTTCACAACATCCGGGAAATCGATTCCCAACTTTTTCACCGTCTCCATCGTAGGAATCCCGTTCTCATCCCAACCGCGTCGAGCGTAGACCGCGTCAACCAACTGCTCATAACGTTCCTCACGATGCCTGCGAAGTCGAGCCATCTTCTCTTGCGTCGATAAGTTCTCTAGGTCGATCCCCATCCCCCTCAGTTGCTCATCATATCGCTCAGCGCGTGACTCATACTCCTCTACAGTGACCGGTCCCACTGCACGGTAAGGTGGGTAGTCATATTCCCGGGTACCGGTACCGAAACCCATCTTCAGGTTGAAAATCCGTTGAAAGTTGTAGACCCGCTCGGATTGTAGGATCAGGTCGTCCGCCGTAACAGGCTGGCCTGTAAGCCCTTGATAGAGCCAAGTGTAATTCTCTACATGTTCAGGGACTTTTGCCGGTTCATCCGTCTGGTCATTACCCTCGGGGATGATGTCGTTCCAAGGCAATTTGCACAAACCATGCAGACTGAACCAGGTTCGCCACATGGGAAAGTAATGCAACGCTTCTGCTTTGTCCTCAAAGGTGGGAAGCTGGTTGTTCACTTGATCCATGAAGATCAACCATGCTTCGTCGTGCTGCGCACCTTTAAGAGTCAATGCGTACCCGCCCTGCTGAGCCAAGGACTCCTTGGTGACGTATTCAGAAAATTCCAACCCCTTGCTCTCCATTCCAATATCGTTGAGGAAGTCAGGATCTGCACCAAACTCCTCAGCGAAATACTTCTTCATGCGGCGAACTCCTTGGCCGACGATGACGCCAAATCCTTCACCTCGAGCCATCTGATGAACCAATTCCAACGCGGCATCGGCGTTGCCCCAGGTTAATTCCAAACCACCCGTGTGCTCATTGGTCAAGATCCCCTCTTGGTAACACTCCATTGTAAAAGCGATCGAGTTGGCGAGGCTGATGGTATCAATCCCATAGGTGTCACAATAGAAGTTCAATTCGATGACTGACAGAGGATCGAAGATCCCTATATTGGATCCCAAACCAGCGACGGTCTCATATTCAGGACCGTCTACCATCACGGATTGATCTGCGTACGGGCCTGTTCGAAGATGAAAATGTTCCACCGCATGCGAACAGGACATCGTGCAACCCGCCCAACAACCATCAACCATGCCTTGTGTAAATTTACTCTTCCAGACGCTCGAATCGATCTTGTGCGATTCGGGATGCGAACCATAACGAAAGTTATGCACCGGGAGGAGGTCGAAGTGGTCCATGATCTCAACCAAGTACGGCGTGCCGACGTTACGCATCTGGTTCTGGGAGTCGTCAAGCGTCGTTATTTCCTTGTTGATCCGTTTCCCTGCCTTGCGAATCAGAGCCATATCCGCTGGGTTATTGCTGTCTCCTTTTAGGTCGCTGTAGCGGACTACGATCGCCTTGAGACGTTTCTCCCGAAAGACGCGCCCCGTGCCCCCACGACCCGCCTGTTTGACCCGTACGGCTTTACGGCGGGGATCGTACCAACTGAAATTCAGACACGAGAACAACACATGGTCAGCCCCCTGCCCAGCCGAGACCACAGAGATACTTCGCTTACTGCGTCCATCCGTTGCGTACATATCCGTCAACTGCTCACCTAACAGATGTGTGTTCAGTTCTTCCAAAGGAGCCTCTTCGATTGTCACTCGACCACGGTCGCCGTCTATCAAAACGATCACGTCCCTCTCCGCCTTTCCTTGGATCTCGATCGCATCCCAGCCAGCTAATTTGAGGTAGGGCCCGAAGTAGCCTCCGGCGTTGCTGTCGAACACCGAGTTCGTAAGCGGTGATATCGTGACCACCGTCGATTTACCCGAACCGGGGTACGCGGTGATGCCACCGATGGGGCCGCCTGCGATGACAAGCTCGTTACGAGAGTCGTCCCAACGAGTATCTCCATCGACCGCGTTCCAGAGCAGCCACAGTGCAAATCCGCGACCGCCGGTTAAGATCTCCTTCATCTGAGAAGGGACCGGTTTCTCTCGGATCTCGTTCTCCGAGAGGTTGACAAAAAGCGTGCGGCTTGCATAGCCACGTTCTACTGGGCGAAGATCGTACCTATACTCAGCTAATAAACGGTGAGCTGCCTTCACTTCCTCCAAGGGGGGTAATGTCATATCGACCTCCAAACAAATGGCACCTGGATCGCCTCTCTTCGATCCAATTGTACATTGCGATTCATGCTGAGAATGTCACCAACAGATGTGATCTTAATCCATAAATGTAGTTGTTGACATGGGATCAGGCGAGAAAAATACACGATGAGGACCGAGCTGCCATCCAAAGACAGCAGTTATGGACAGTGAAACAGAAAACCTCTGGATCAGACTCCTTCTTCTCTGGAGCCAAAAATCTTAGTGCCAATGCGTACCAGGTTTGCGCCCTCCTCAATAGCCACCTGATAGCTATTGGTCATCCCCATGGAGAGGTACTGTAATGAAACATCAGGCAGTTGGCGGACAGAAAGTCGTTCGAAAGCCTCGCGCGTCGCCTTGAAGAAGGGTCTGGCATCCTCTGGATCACCAAAACGTGGTCCCATGGTCATCAAACCCATGAGGCGGATGTGTTTCATTGCGGTAATAGCGGTCACCAAGTCATCGAGCTCTTCTGGTAGCACCCCCGTTTTGGTCCGTTCCCGTCCACTGTTGATCTCAACCAAAACCGGCATCGTCATCCCCAAACGGGCACACCGAAGATCGATCGCTTTCGCTAATCTCTTCGAATCAACCGTCTCAATCATGTCAAAGATCCGCACGGCGGCTGCGGCTTTGTTCCGCTGAAGATGACCTATCATGTGCCAGTTCGCTCGATCCCCTAATGCCTCGATAATTGGTTTAGCTTCTTGAACATAATTATGACCGACGTGGGTGACTCCTGCTTGGATGGCCGCTTCGACCTCCTCGATACTTCGTCCTTTGGCTGCGGCGACCAGGGTCACATCTGGCGGGATAGTCTGCAATAAACGCTCGACCGCTTCCGCAATCTGGATACCCCTCAAATCCATATGGTCAATCCCTCAAGGCCAAAAATCCCCATTCACCAAACACCTGCAATTGAAGTTCCACAATCCTCACAGCGACCCTGTTCCAAACCCTCGACACTCACGGCGTACCCGTAACGGCGGATCAAAACCTTTCCACAAGTTGGGCATATGGTCTCGTTGCCACCCGACACATTTCCAATGTAAACGTACCTTAACCCCGCTTCCAGTCCAATTTCTTGTGCCCGATGTAGAGTCGCTAAGGGCGTAGGTGGCCGGTCCGTCATACGATAATACGGGAAGAAACGACTGATATGCCAGGGCGTATCCGCTCCCAGTTCCTGAGAGAGAAAATTCGCGATGTCCTGCAGTTCATCAGGGTCGTCGTTCACATCAGGGACCACAAGCGTGGTCACCTCCAGCCAGATCCCCAGCTCCCTCATCTTCACCAAACTATCCAGTACGGTTTGCAAACGAGCGCCAATGAGGCGCTGATATGTCGTCTTGCGAAAAGCCTTTAAATCGACGTTGGCCCCATCTAAAGTCTTATGAAAAACATCGAGCATATCTTCGCTCATGTACCCATTTGTGACGTAGATGTTCACTAAGCCTGCGGCGTGGGCAAGTTGAGCGGTGTCGTATGCAAATTCGAAGAAAACGGTCGGTTCTGTATAGGTATACGCAATACTACGGCTTCCGGTGTATCGAGCCTCTGCCACAATTTCCCTCGGCTTCACATCCCGATCGATCACAACACCCTGACCCTTCTGAATTTGGGATATGTGCCAATTCTGACACCATTTGCAGTGGAAGTTACACCCTAATGTGGCAATGGAGTAGGATTTTGAACCTGGAAAGAAATGATAGAGTGGTTTTTTCTCGATCGGATCCACGCATTGGCTGATGACCTGACCGTAGGAGAGCGCATAGAGTGTGCCACCAATATTCCGCCTCACCTGGCACACACCCAACTTACCTTCCGAGATCACGCAATGATGACCACATAGATGACAGTGTACCCTGCCATCAGCGTAAGCCTCATAAAACCAAGCCTCGTGTTTCACTCTCAATCTAGCCTCCGGCGATTACCGTGGATCCTTCGCATCTGTCGACGTTTCAACATCCGTTTTCAACAATACTCTTTGTGCTAAACTACCTGCCTTCATTAATCCTACTCATTTTACTATCTTCATCAAAGGGTATCGTCACGCATCAGCTTGATCTTAGATTGCCGGGATCGATTTTAGCTCTGTGATCATGACCGGCTTTTCGACTCAGTTCGTGCACGTTGGTTGACAATGCGTCTAACTACATGTCCACTATGGGTAAATCCTGCCCCCAACGGTATCCGATTTCCCAGCGACAATTTCACGCGAGCTGTCGTAAGTCTGTGAAGTCGGCACGTATCGTCTTCGGATCAGTCATCCAGTCACGTTCACTTGGTCTCCCAGCGATCCCATGACGAATTTCGCGCAAATGAAACCCTCTGCAGCAACCGTAAGTTCGCATATCGTCACAACAATACGTTCTACCCATCCTGGGCTTGAAGTGATATTCCCTGGCTGAAGCAAATGGTACAGGGATCCCTTCGGGATCCTAACTGGTTTTACCCAGAGCGCCCTGGTAGAGACTCTTCAATACCGTCCACAGGCTGTGCGGAGCGAGACTGTTGGCCCAGACCTCACGATAGGGAACATGGCCGGACACTGCACCGAAAAGTGCGGCGCGCAACCTGGGTTCATGAGGTGCGGCGCGCAAGACCGCACCTAGAATGCCAGAACGTGCTAATGCGATGACGGCAATTCTAATCGCGCGCCCGTAAGGCAGGTCTCGAATGATGTCTTGGTTGGCTCGACAGTAGTGAGTGTGAAACGCTGCCCATGAAATACCCGTTTTCATGATCGATTCCGCGACACGAATACCAGTCAAGACCGCAGAAGTTACTCCCTTTCCCTTGAAGGAACGCACTAAACCGGCAGCGTCTCCCACCATGGCATAGCGATCTCCATAGTAATAGCTCGCCTCGGAGTTGGGAAAGCGACCTTTGAAGTATCGCAAATCGTCAGGACTTTCTTTACCTGCCTCCTCAAAACGAGGTAGCACAGCGCGAACATCTGAATGGGCAAGGAAGGTCTGCATTAACCGACTGTCAACTGTCTGCCCAGCAATGTTGATGGTGAGATGGTTGCCTTTCGGGGTTATGCCTCCGAACTCAATACGTGGGTGGCGAGGTAGAAAGGCATGAATGTGGGAGCCAAAGCGTTGCATGGCATCTATGCCAGGATGGTATTTTGTCACCACCGAGCTCAGGGATCGAGGCGGGCGATATGGTGTTACACGGGCGAATAAGGACGCACTTCCTTCATCTAGGCCAAAAGCCCCGATTACAACATCGCCCTCTAATGGCAAGCTCTCGGTGTACACGACCACACTATTGGCATGAAACTCCAGGTCAACCACTCGGGCTGGCAAGAAATCCACGCCATGTTCCTTGATCATCTCCAACATATAAGCGTCAAAATGAACACGGCGCAAAGGAATAGAGGGGGGCTCGTCCCCTTCAAGCGCAAGGTGTTCTCCCTCACTGTGCAAAGTGTAGCCAGTGATCTCTCCCCTCGCGAGATGATAAGGGAATCGAATCCCTAGCTTTGTCTCCAGCAGTTCTGGGAATGGCGGTGAAAGCACACCCACACATTGATTATAGTGACGCTCCTCAGCGAACTGTTTTCCCTCAACAAGAGTAATCCTCACCTGCCTGTCCATTTGAACCGCTAAGCGGCGCAGTGCAAGGGCGCACGCGGTTCCAGCAGGTCCTCCGCCAACGATCACTACATGACCCTGGTCACGAAGTGGCCCAATGGCTGACATCATGCGATCACTTTCACTCGTTGCTTCGAATCCCCCGCCATAAGGTCCTCAACCCTTTAGGGCTCAAGGAAAGCCAGAAAATATCACGATAAGGTTCGTCTCCAGTAAACATCCCCCACAGAACACGACCGTGTACCCTTGACTCAGGAGGCCACTCATTTTCCATCTGTATTGCCCGCACCCATCCGTGTGTAAGCGCCGGTATGCGCAGCGTGGCAAACCATAGACGAAAGAGCACCTGTCCATAGAGGTTATCTCTGGCAATCTGCCGACAAAACGGAGCGTAAGCCTTGCGAAAGGCGTATCGGGAGATCCCAACTTGCACTGCGGTCTCCATCGCCTTCTGGGCGGTGGCAAATGCAGATCCGATACCATCCTTGTACAAGCGGGTGACTGCAGCGTCACCAATCGCTATCCATCGCTTCCCATAATATCTCCCCGCAGGCCGTACGGCAATCCTCGGCGTACAACCACACAAGCTACCAGGAGGCGGTGGTAAAAATGAGTTGAGCCCCTGAGCAACAATAAAATCGCTGATAGCGTCTCTCGTCATGTCTCGACCGAGGAGAGAGACATTGAGATAGCGTCCTTTAGGGATGATGGCACCAAATACCAAGCCGGAGGGTTCCTTGAAAAAGGCGCTTACCTGGTCGGGTGGCCAAGAAGGCGGACGCAAGAACTCGTCCTGCGCCATGATTTCAGTCATTGGTGGACGATAACCGAAAGTTGGATCGAGAGGTGCTCGACTGTTGATCCCAGTGGCAAGCACCAGTAGATCAGCAGGGTAATGTTCCCGCGCGGTATGGACTACCGGGCGCCCCTCCCAAGTGACCTTCCAAACGCGCTTGGGGACATGCTGTGCACCACGCGCACAAGCATCTGAGAGCAAGAAGCCATCAAAGCTGGCTGATGGCTCACCTTGGACCAAGCGCGGTCCACCGCCACGATAAATGCTGACAACTGAGCGGCTCGGATCAGGTTGTTCGATGTGCAAGGGTTGACCTTCTAAATGTACAGCATAGGCATTCAATTTCGCTTGGATGACCTCTTCGGTCAATGAGATCCCAAGACTATTCAAGCCCCTTAAGAGCCGGGAGGAAAGGATTCCTGCGCATTGGTTACAACCCCCAGGTCCGGGGCGACTGAAATCGCGAGGCTCAAAGATCATTACCTCGAGACGTAAACCTCGTTCTTGAATCAAGTGAAGCAGGTGAATAGCGGCTAAACTACCTGCAGGGCCACCACCTACAATACACACACGATCTCCATCTGATAATTTCAAGCTCATCTAATTACTCCTGACGTCATCTTTTATGAAGATGAGCTATATCTAGAGTGACACTGCGACTTTGTTGTTGACCTCAAGAATCCAGGATCGTCTCCTACAGTACTAACGCTCATGAAGCGAAACAATCGCGACGGTCTCCCCATGGTCCAATATGTTTGCTACGATGATTGAGGTTACCACTGTCTAGCTCATAGATCACCCCAATCCGAGAGATTTTGTCATATATGGAAACCCCAGAAAAAGAAACAGGTTTCCCTGTTCCCTTGTGCAATCATCTCCCTCCCATTTCAGGAAGGCTTGCTCTGCACATTTGTGGCTCGCCAACCCCTCTACCAAAGTTTGTCCTGAAGATATCATGAGAAAGGTACTTCAAAAGTTTGGCACCGAATCTTGGGAACGTCTTGGTCACTTAGTTCCATCTAAGCGATCTGGGGACGCATTCGGCAACCATTTCTGAGAGGGTGAAATGAATTTATCGCTACCACCCGACTGACTTAGGATCAACCATGGTATGTGCACTGGATCAAGTTGATGCTCAACGGAATTTATGGATCACGGGGCAAAAGATATGTACCTCAAAAAGAGCGCCGCTTCTCCGTCTTCTAAATGTTATTCGATTTTAAACCTTTATGTTTGCTCCAATTTGCCGGGCCTTGCAGAATGAGATACGATCCGTCATTTCGCAATCCAGGCGCAAGCCAGTGGTGTGAATTCTGATACCTCATAAGTGAACAGTTCTTTGCCTCATGCAATCGTCCGTTCTTATCATCCGATGATCGACTCCGAAAATGCCTGCGCCATGATCAGGAGGTGCCCTTGTGCGAGCTTATGTTCCAAGATATAGGTTTTACATTACTCATCAAAAGGGTCATGTCGCAAAAACTGGGGCAGGAAAATTCTGAATTGAACACTGTGTTTGCCCGTCTTATACAGGTGATGAATTTAGGTAACAACTGAACTCAATATGCAGTCTGCAGGTGGAAACCCCAACTGACCTTTTCGTTTTTCTCGATACACCATGAAAATATGAAACTGGTGACAAAATCTATTCAAGTGTTTTTTTCTTACCTCAGCAGATACGTGGCAGCATCTCTCCTGACAACATATCGACCACCCGAGTACCGCCGATTGCGGTCCGCATCAGAACTTTCCCTGAAGGTGCAGCTTCCACCTCACCAATCCTGCAAGCTTTGTCACCATACGGTGCTGACCGCATGGCTTGCAGGATCGTCTCGGCATCCTCTACGGGAACTATCGCCAGCAACTTCCCTTCATTGGCAACATACAGCGGATCGAATCCTAGCAGCTCACAAGCGGCCGCTACAGGTGGGCGAACGGGTATCTTCTCCTCGTCCAATTGGATAGCCACGCCACTTTGACAGGCGATCTCGTTGAGCGCTGTCGCCAAACCACCGCGCGTCGGATCTCGGAGAACATGAATGGAGGAACTCGAAGCAAACATCCTCTCAACTAAATCATTAAGCGGTGCGAGATCCGATGCGACAGTCGTCTCAAAAGCCAATTCACCTCGCGCCGACAAAACAGCGATACCGTGATCGCCTATCGGACCGGACAAGAGCACAATGTCTCCGGGCTGAGCGTTGGCTCCACTGACCATCCGATCGACGGGAACCGACCCGACACCGGTCGTGCTAATAAACATCCCATCGGCCTTGCCCCGTTCAGCGACCTTCGTGTCCCCGGCGATGATTTCGACGCCTGCCTCGGTTGCTGCCTCCTTCATTGACGCCGTCACGTGCTCCAGGATCAGTAAAGGTAAACCCTCCTCCAAAATAAAACTCGCCGTTATCCATAGTGGACGAGCGCCAACCATCGCTAAGTCGTTGACGGTTCCACAGACCGCAAGACGCCCGATGTCACCGCCGGGGAAGAAAAGCGGCGAGACGATATGTGAATCTGTACTGACTGCCAACCTGCCCGACTCTGGTGATACTACTACCGCGGCATCATCTCCCCTCATGAGGGCCGGGTTTTCAAATGGTGGGTAGAAGGTCCCTTCGATCAAATCTCGGGTCATCTTACCTCCACTGCCATGACCCAGAAGAACGGTATCGTAGTGCGTCAACGGCCGCGGGCAAACCAATCCATGAATGACGACTTTTTCCTGCTTATCTTCCATCGTGCATCTCATTCCTTGTGGAAAACTTTGGGTTCCTAAAGTTTCCTTCTCTTACAGCTTTGTAGTGCGCAAGCTCTGCTTGTGCACTACAAAGCCATCTAAGCTTCTTGCTTGACGATGCGACGACCATAACGGTAGTACGCCGCACAAGCCCCCTCCGCGGAGACCATCGTCGCACCCAGTGGATTCTCAGGAGTACATTGAACTTGAAACGCCGAACAATCGTAGGGTTTCTTCAACCCCTGCAAGATCTGCCCAGCGATGCAAAACGGTGACTCTTGCGGTTGGATCGCTTCAACACCAAAACGCGTCTCAGCGTCTAAATCAGCGTACTCACGACGCAGACGCCATCCGCTCTCTGGGATCACCCCAATCCCTCGCCATTTTCGATCACAAGGTTCGAGGACACGATCGATCAATTGCTGCGCTGGTTGATTACCCTCATAGGTTACCGCTCTTGTGTAAGCGTTCTCAGCGACCGCTCGACCCTCCTCCAATAATCGAAGCACATGCAGTATCCCACGCACGATATCTAGCGGTTCAAAACCGGTGACTACAATCGGAACACCATACTGCTCCGCGATTGGCGTATATTCCCAGTAGCCCATCACAGCACACACATGACCGGCGGCCATGAAACCTTGCACGCGATTGTGAGGTGCGCCGAGGATCGCACGGATGGCAGGCGGAACCCGCACATGTGAGACCAGAACACTGTAATTCTGCAAACCCATCGCCTGAGCTTGGACGACACTCATGGCATTCGGTGGAGCAGTGGTCTCAAAGCCGATGGCAAAGAATACCACCTCTCGATCAGGATTTTCCCGGGCGATCTTTACCGCATCAAGCGGAGAGTACACTACTCGTACATCACCTCCAGATGCGCGCACTGAGAACAGATCACTACCAGAACCCGGCACACGGAGCATATCCCCGTAGGAAGTGAATATCACCCCAGGCTGGGAGGCAATCGCGAGCGCCTTATCGATCAACTCCAGTGGGGTAACACAGACCGGACATCCTGGTCCATGTACCAACTCAATCTGTGAGGGCAGGAGCTGATCAATCCCATAGCGCATGATCGCGTGGGTTTGGCCACCACAGATCTCCATCATAATCCACGGCTTGGTTATCGTAGAATGGATCTCTTCCAACACACCCCGCACCAACTCTGCGTCGCGGTATTCTGTGACGTACCTCATGGCTATCCCTGCTCAGGACCAAGCTCGTTTGTAAAATCGATGATCTCGCGCAGCATTTCGAGTGTAGCCTGAGCCTCCTCCTCGCTAACCAAACTGATGGCGAACCCAACGTGAACGACAGCGTAATCACCGACCTCCGCTTCCGGGACGTACTCGAGGCAGGCTTCCCGAACTACACCGCCGAAGTCTACCTTTCCCATGCGTAAAGAATCCACCTCGTAGATTTCCATGATCTTACCCGGCACACCAAGACACATCGCAAACCTCCAAAGATCACAGCGCTCAGCTATCAATCGGATTAGAACTCGAGCTGAATGCTGAAAGCTAACCGCTGTCCGCTAACCGATAGGCAGCAACCGCTGCCTGACCCAGCGCGATTCCCCCATCGTTGGCCGGAACTTTTCGGTGGACGAACACATCGAACCCAGATTCCCGCAACAGCGCAACTGTTCGTTCAAGCAAGACTATGTTCTGCCACACGCCCCCACTGAGTGCAACTTTCGCCAAACCCTCACGATCACGAAGATCCCTGCAGACAGCATCTACCATCTGTGCCACACCGTGATGAAAGCGGGCTGCAATCTTGCTAACCGGCTCTCCAGCTCGCAAATCAGTGACAATTGCATGGATGATTGGCGATGGGTCGATGATACCCCCATCAACCGCAAAGGTGTAAGCTCCCATTGTATCAGGGTCCACCTTCGCTTCGAGTTCGATCGCTGCCTGCGCCTCGTAGTTGATGAGCTGACGGACGCCAACAAGGGCTGAGACCGCATCAAAAAGACGTCCCATACTCGATGTGAGTGGTGAATTGAGTCCTTTTTCAAGCATGTGATGGATCGTCTCACGCGATTTTTCCTCCGAAGTTTGCACCGGTGGGAGATCCTCCGACCAATCCATCCCGGCTTGTGCGAGCCATGCCAGTGCCAATCGCCATGGCTGACGTACAGCCGCATCGCCACCAGGTAGACGAACATACAAAAGGTGGAAGGGGCGTTCGTAACTTAGGTAATCGGCAACCAGGAACTCGCCCCCCCATATCGCGCCATCCTCTCCGTAACCCGTACCATCAAACGAAACCCCGATCACCGGACGATCCCCATTCAAACCGTGTTCCGCCATGCATGCTGCGACATGCGCATGGTGGTGCTGCACACCAATCGTGGGCAAGCCTTCTCGCTCTGCACGATCAAGGACATACCGCGTCGCCATGTAATCTGGGTGCAGGTCATAAACGAAGGCTTCAGGTTGGATACGGAACAAACGCTCAAAATGGTCGATGCCGTCCTCAAATGCTCGTAGGGTTTCGTAGTTTTCCATATCACCGATATGGTGACTGAGAAAAGCGTAACGACCACGAGTGAGGCAAAAGGTGTTCTTCAGTTCAGCGCCAGCAGCGAGCAGAGGTGGTGTTTCCCATGAAAGATGAACCGGAAACGGCGCATATCCACGCCCTCGACGCAGGGGGTAAACATCACTCTCAAACGCACGCACCACCGCATCATCACAGCGGGTTCGAATTCCGCGGTCGTGCAGGAGATACGCATCTGCCAAGTTAGCCAGTCGTTGTCTTGCCTCATTGTTGTCCGTCGCGATCGGCTCTTCACTAAGATTGCCACTTGTCATCACCAAAGCTGGGGGAAAAACCTCATCGGGCTCGACAAGCAGGACGTGGAGTGGGGTGTAAGGGAGCATGACGCCCAAGGTATCCTGCGCTGGAGCCACTTCCACTGCGATATCCGACACCGGTCGGCGGATTAAGATCACAATGGGTCGCTCTCGAGACTCGAGGAGTTTCTTCTCGACATCACCCACAAAACAATGCGCTTCGACAGTTGCCATATTGGGCATCATCAAGGCGAAGGGTTTATCGACCCGTAATTTACGCCGGCGAAGTTCAGCCACCGCTTTAGGGTTAGTGGCATCACAAGCTAAGTGGAACCCACCCAAACCTTTGATCGCCAGAATTTTGCCTTCGTGTAACATCCGTCGAGCGATACGAAGCGCAGCCTCTCGCTCCGCCAAACGCTCGCCCATGGCTTCGAGCCATACCTGAGGACCACACACGGGGCATGCCACCGGTTGTGCGTGGAAACGCCTGTCGAGCGGGTTTTCGTATTCGATCTGACAGTCTGAACACATCGCGAAGGGCGCCATCGTAGTCAAAGGCCGATCGTAGGGGATATCCTCAATGATCGTGAAACGGGGTCCGCAATTGGTGCAGTTGATAAAGGGATATCGGTAGCGGCGGTCACTGGGATTTAGAAGCTCCTCGAGGCAATCTGGGCAGACGCACACATCAGGGGAGATTGGCTGAAAAGCTTCCTCAATCGCTTCCGAATGAACGATCTCGAATGCAGTGTAACCGTCAGGCTCTCGTTGCTCGACCAGGAACTCATCAATCTGCGCTAAAGGCGGTACTTCCTTTCGTAACGCGTGAATAAAAGCCTCCAAGGCATCTGGCGACCCATCGACTTCAATGTCTACACCAGCCGAGGTGTTCCTCACCCAACCTGTAACCGCGTAGCGGGTCGCCAAACTGTAAACAAACGGGCGAAACCCAACCCCTTGAACAATCCCATTAATATGGATGCGAATCCCTTCTAGGTCACTCACTCACAAACCTCACAGTCCATACCCAACACCATCATAATCGGTCCTCGTAAGACTGACTCCGAAGAAGAACTGCCGCCAGGTTCCACTTCCCGATGTTCTTCAATGACAGCCTGGTTCACGACTATTAATCGGTCACGAGTACTTAGGATCATCTCCACCAAGCGGATCCGTTCGCTCCTCCTGCCTCTCTCCCGACAATGGGCGACGAGCGTAATCTTTTCGCTTATGGTCCATGAGCACGTTATTAACGAACACCATAAATATGCGTGTGGTCATAACTCGTCCAATTGTACTCTTGATTAGCCCTTAGCTGGACGCATTACGCCAATCTAATGTGGATGATCACTTTTCCGATATGGATTCGGATTAAATCCAAACCTGGTGAGGGGCCCTGAAAACCAGCGCATAGAACGGAAATAGCGCTGGGAGAGAATATGTGTAACATTCGCAACTGCCCTCTCCACATCATTTTAGAGACCAAGTGAGACGATCTGGGTTACTTACTCGATCTCACGCGATCACCATAACTTTGACGCCACTTTAATCTTACAGCTCGCAGAGAATCCGTGAGGTAGGCACTTAATGGATTGAGAATTCGTCTGTATTCCTGGGTGGGATTTGCTCAATTCGATGAATGGATTAAGTTTAGTGTTTTTATACTGTGATGCCTGAGGCATACCTCGATCCATCCTCAATATTACCCTAGATCACGGATCGGTTTCCCCCTTGATCCAATATTTTCTTCACAGGCATTTACACAAAGCACCGGTTCGATTGTGAATAATTGCATTAGTTTGTGTAATGGGGTATTATAACCATATATGTGGGATAAATAACCCATTATATGGGGCCAATATCCCATGTTTATTTATCCAAACAACCCAACAACTTAATATCAATCGCACACCGGGATCACTGAAGAGCCTGATTGTATTCACTCGCTAGGCTCGTTCCTTCCAGAGGAGGACATATCCGGAGAAGCGATCTTGAAGGGACTCCCTCAACGATAGGATACCGTGATACACGGAACCTGTCTCTTGGAGTCTCGATTTCCGTAGGATGATGTAATTTTCACTTGGGTCTTAGGCACAGTGCGATCATTTTCATATGGATACTGAGTCATTCATTCAAAAAATCGAAGCCCTGAGCGGCCAGAAGGTAAATCTATGTTTCCAGTGCAGCAAGTGCTCCTCTGGCTGTCCTCTCGCTTATCGCATGGATCTCCAACCGGCACAAGTGGTCCACTGTATCCGTTTGGGTCGTGAGGACGAAGTGCTCAACTGCAAATCGATATGGCTTTGCGCCGGTTGCGAGACCTGCACAGCCCGATGTCCCCAGGGTTTGGAGCCCGCGGCCTTGATGAACGCTGCCCGTATCGTGGCAACTCAAAAGGGCATCCCACCCAAAGTTCCCGAAGTGGCTGTCTTCTACGAGAGCTTCGTCGAGAACATGATGATGTTTGGACGTATCAGTGATCTCATGCTCGTGGCAGCCCTGAAGCTGAAGACCGAGGACTTATTCAGCGACATCCCACTTGCCGTGAAGTTTATCGAACGCGGGAAGATGAATCCTCTGAAGTTACCTAGTGGAGCTCAAGAATTTCGACGGATCTTTCGTCGTATCAACGAAACATCTGGAGAGCCTATGTAACGAGGTAGAGAGCGATTGAAAAAAGAGGAGCTAACAAACCTTTCGCTATGAACTTCTCCTTTTAGGTCCTTCCAGACGGAGATGCACATGAGGTATGGATACTATCCAGGTTGCTCGCTGGAAAGGATGAGTGTCGAGTATGACGTGTCGCTGCGAAATCTCTTCGACCGGTTAGGAATCCAAGTCGAGGAGGTACCTGGTTGGATCTGCTGCGGCACACTGGCTGCTCCCTCGACCTCACGCCTCTTGGGTCTGTCCGTGCCCTTATTGAGCGTCGCCCGAGCTGCGGAAGCAGGGCAAGCAACTGTCCTCGCCCCGTGTAGCGCCTGCCTCTACCATTTCAAGAGTGCCTTGCACCAATTGAACCACGACCCCTCGCTTGTTTCCCAGGTTGAAGAAATCCTCGGTTTATCCCTCAGCACAACACCTAACATTATGCACCCCGTCGAGTTACTCTCCAGCCAAGCATTCGAGGGTGCCATTCGGGCGGCAGTGGTCAACGACCTCTCCGACCTCAATGTAGTGTGCTACTACGGTTGCCTGATGACCCGCCCACCCAAGGTGATGCAATTCGATGTCGCCGAGTATCCACAGAGCATGGATCGCCTCATGCAATGGGCCGGCGTCCGGACTCTGGACTGGGCCTGTAAGACAGAATGTTGTGGGGCTACGTTCAGCATGATTGATGCCAATGTAGTTATCGACCTGAGCCGGGACATTTTGAACGCTGCTAAAACTGTCGGGGCGGATGCCATCGTCGTCGGCTGCCCGTTGTGTCAGGTCAACCTGGACAGTCGGCAAGCCGAGATCGAAGCACGTTTCGGAGAGAAGTACGACCTGCCCATACTCTACTACTCCCAACTGCTGGGCTTGGCCTTCGGTATTCCGGAGGAAGGCCTTGGATTTTGGAGACATATGGTAGAGACGGGTGATGTGGCAAAGTGCTTACAGCGCAAATTGCCGCAAACGTAAAGTGCCTAAAGTGCAGGAGCTGTCTGTGAGCCGAGATCAAGCGCACGATGCAGGCGAGCACCTCTACTTGTCAACATCTGCCTTCGCACTCTGCTACCAGTGTGCGAAGTGCAGTGCCGGGTGCCCAATCGCCGAAGCGATGGATTACCTTCCCCATCAGATACTGAAATTCGTTCAACTGAACCTGATGGAAGAAGTGCTGGGCAGTTCCACCATCTGGTTGTGCGCCGGGTGCCAGACCTGTGCAGTCCGATGTCCAATGGAGATCGATCTAGCTCAGGTGATGGAAAGCCTGAGAGAGCAATCCCTCGCTCTAGGCGTACCCGCAGCTGAGAGGCGCATTACCGTGTTCTGCGATGCATTCCTGGCCGATGTCCAACTACGGGGCAGAGTGCACGAATTACGCCAACTACTGGCTTATAAGCTCAAGACGAGAGACCTCCTATCCGACATTGGGCTGGGAGCACGCATGTTGACCAAGGGGCGGTTGACCATGAAGCCCAACCGGGTGGACAGTGTGGATCAGGTGCAACTTCTGTTTGATAAGTTCAAATTGCCGAAGACACATGATTAAAACACGGGGTTGACCTCGCGCTGAAAGCGTAAAACCCCTGGTGCAAAGTAGTGACGTGACCGCTTCCGCCGCGTAAATAGAGGATTGAAGGATGCGTTTTTCCTACTACCCAGGATGCTCAGCACACTCAAGTGCTAAGGAGTACGACACCTCGGCCAGGGCAGTGTGCCATTCTCTGGGCATTGAACTCGACGAGCTTGTCGACTGGAATTGTTGCGGTTCGAGTTCGGCCAGCCATGTCAACCACCGGCTGTCAGCTGCATTGTCCCTGCGTAACTTGATCCTGGCTGACATCAAGGAGACCGACCTAGCTACGATCTGCGCTTTCTGCTTCAACCGCTTGAGGAGTGTTCGGAAGCGGATAGAGCAGGAGCCGGGTGTTCGCGAAGAGGTAGAGCGGATCGTGGGCCTCTCGTACCACGCCAAGGTCCGGGTACGGCATCTTTTAGATATCTTGTACAACGACGTCGGCTTGCAAGCTTTGCGAGAACAGGTAAAAGAACCCCTCACTGGGCTGAAGGTGGTGACCTATTACGGATGTCTGCTGGTCCGACCGCAAGACATCACTGGTTTCGACGACCCAGAACAACCTGTGATTATGGATCAGTTGCTGCAAGCCGTCGGCGTTGAGTGTCTCATGTGGTCGTACAAGACCGAGTGCTGCGGCGCGAGTCTGTCGATCACGCGACGTGACGTAGTCAACCAGTTGGTGGGCACCCTCTTCGAGCGAGCCGACGAAGCGGGTGCTGATTGCCTGGTCACGGCTTGCCCACTGTGTTTCACCAACCTTGAGATGAGGGGCGAAGATGGCAGGCTACCAGTTTTCTATTTCACCGAGTTGCTGGGGTTGGCTTTCGGAATCCCTGAAGCGAGGCAATGGTTCAGCGGGCATCTGATCTCTCCTATGGAAGTAGTGAAACTGACTCAAGAGCTAAGGGATTGAATCAGTGGGTGATCAAGATGATAGGTAGCCAGAAGAGAAGCGAGAACATGGAGCGACCAACTTCTCCAGTAGGTGCGGCCTTGGTTTATGGGGCGGGTATCGCCGGCATACAAGCCGCTCTCGATTTGGCTAACACAGGGATCAAAGTGTATCTGGTCGACAAAGACGTCTGTATTGGTGGCAAGATGGCGCGCCTGGACAAAACGTTTCCCACCAACGATTGCGCCACGTGCATTATAGCACCCAAGCTTGTGGAGGTGGATCGCCACCTGAATGTTGAAGTTCTCACCAATAGCGAACTGGTTGGTCTTTCTGGCGAGGCTGGGAATTTTACCGCGGAGGTACGCCGTGAGCCCCGCTTTGTAGATATCCTCAAGTGCACTGCCTGCGGTGATTGTGAGAAGCGCTGCCCCGTGCAACTCCCCTCCGAGTTTAACGGAGGTCTTAGCGTCCACAAGGCGATATCGAAGCGTTATCCTCAGGCTGTACCCAATGCCTTTTACATTGAAAAACGTGGTACTTCTCCTTGCCGCGACGCCTGCCCTATCCATCAGCGAGCACAAGGCTACGTAGCCCTCATTCAGGAGCGTCGTTTCGCCGAGGCATACCGCGTTATCAGAGAGGACAATCCTTTTCCCTCCGTCTGCGGTAGGGTTTGTAACCACAGGTGTGAGGAGCTCTGCTCTCGCAACCTATTGGATGGACCAGTCTCCGTCATGGCTCTGTCTGAAACGCTTTGTGACCGATTGGATGGCAACAGAGCGGCAGAATGGTAGAGCAGCTCTTGTCACTTCACAAGATGCAGCGTCGCAACTTACTAGTCAACGGGTTGCCATTGTAGGCTCCGGCCCCGCTGGTCTCACGGCTGCACAAGATTTAGTCTTGGCTGGTTACAGCGTAACTGTATTTGAGGCATTGCCAGTAGCAGGGGGGATGATGCGCGTTGGCATTCCGGAGTATCGACTATCCTCCGACGCGCTACAACGAGACATTGATGAGATTTTAGCTCTAGGCGTGGATCTAAAACTGAACAGCCGTGTGGACAACTTGGAGAAGCTCTTTACCGAAGGCTACCAGGCCGTCTTCCTGGCGATCGGAGTCCACAAGGGGCGAAAGCTCCCAATTCCAGGGGCAGATTTACCGGGGGTGCTGGTGAATACAGAGTTTCTCCGTGCGGTACGCCTGAGCCACCCAATATCCGTGGGAAGAAGGGTGCTCGTGCTCGGTGGCGGCAATGTAGCCATGGACTGTGCCCGCACTGCCCGCCGAATGGGTGGCGAGGAAGTCCACATAGCTTGTCTAGAGTCCCTGGAGATGATGCCGGCAAATAAAGCGGAGATCAGGGAAGCCGAAGAAGAAGGTATCCTCATCCATCCTTCCAATACCTTCCTCCGAGTCGTGGAGAAAGATGGTAACGCGGTCGGGGTGGAGTGCCAACAGGTGAACTTTCGTGGTTTTGATGACGATGGCCAGCCGGACATGGACGTCCTTCCTAATACGGAGCATGTCCTTCGGGCTGATACCGTGATCTTCGCGATTGGTCAGGTGCCTGAAATGGCTTGGCTGGAGGGAATTGAGCAGACACGCCACCACACCATCGCTGTCGATCCGCAATCCCTGAGTACTAATCGCCCCGGTGTCTTTGCCGGTGGTGATGCAGTGACTGGCACCACCTGGGTCGTAGACGCCATCGCCGCCGGGCACAAGGCTGCCTTGAACATAGACAATTACCTTCGGGGCTTGCGCGGTGAAGCGCCAAAGTCCGAACCAGTCTACCAACCTGTTGTAAAGCTAACCCAAGAAGAGGTATCCCAGAAGTTAGAGAGGGGCGAGACCGTCCTGCGTGAGCGGGTAAGCAACAACGTAATCCCGGTGACGCAGCGTTGGGCAACACCTTTTACCGAGTACGATCTGGGGCTCACCGAAGCGGAAGCTGTGGCCGAGGCAGAACGTTGCCTCTCCTGTGGTCCTTGCGCTGAGTGTCTGGAATGTGTCTATGCTTGTGACGCTAATGCGGTAAACCACGACGAGTCGGAGTACATTGAAGAGCTTAACGTCGGTGCTGTCATCTTGGCCACTGGCTTCGACACGGTCGAAGCTCAGGCTATGCGCGAGTATGGCCACGGGCTCTACCCCAACGTTCTCACGAGCTTGCAGTTTGAGCGGCTGCTCAGCGCCTCGGGACCTACCCAGGGGCACATCCGCCGCCCTTCTGACGACGCTGCACCCCAACGGATCGCCTTTATTCAATGCGTCGGCTCGCGCAACTTGACTCTCGGCAATGGTTACTGCTCAGCGGTGTGTTGTATGTACGCCACCAAGGAGGCCATCGTCGCCAAGGAGCATATCCGGGGGCTGGAAACGACCATCTTTTACATCGACCTGCGGGCTTTCGGTAAAGGCTTCTACCGGTATTTCGAGCGAGCAAGAGACGAATACGGCGTCCGCTTCATCCGCAGCATGATCTCCACGGTCAAGGAGATGCAACGGACAAACAACCTCCTACTCAGATACATTGGAGAAGACGGTCAGATCTGCGAGGAGGAGTTCGACCTGGTGGTCCTGGCAGTCGGCTTGAAACCTTCGCCCAAAGTGGTTGACCTGTGCGACAGGTTAGGTGTCACCCTTAACGAGCATGGTTTCTGTACAACCCAGCCTTTCTCGCCAGTGAAAACCTCTCGCCCGGGTATCTGCGCCTGCGGTACCATTAGCGGTCCTAAGGATATCCCACAAACCGTGATGGAGGCGAGCGCAGCCGCTGCCGAAGTAGAACAACTCCTCTCCTCGGTCCGCGGAACGTTGGTCCGGAAGAGAGAATTCCCGCAGGAGCGAGACGTGGCAAGCGAGGAGCTACGAATCGGCGCCTTCGTCTGCAGTTGCGGCTCCAACATCGGCGACGTTGTGGATGTCCCAGCGGTGGTTGAGTACGCCCGCTCTCTCCCAGACGTGATGGTAGCGGAAGATAGTCTCCACGTGTGTACGCCAGATATGCAAACCCGAATCAAGGAGCTGGTCGCGGAGCACAAGCTAAATCGGATCCTTGTCGCCTCCTGTTCGCCCCGGACCCATGAACCCCTGTTCCAGGAAACCCTACAAGAGGCAGGTTTGAATAAGTACTTGTTCGAGATGGCCAACATTCGGGACCAGTGCTCCTGGGTACACATGCACCAGCCGGACCAGGCGACGGACAAGGCTAGGGACCTTGTGAGGATGGGGATTAGTCGTGCCCGCTACTTGACCCCGCTGCATAGCTCGAAACTGGATCTGAACCACGGGGCGTTGGTGATTGGTGGAGGATTGGCAGGCATGACCGCCGCCCTTACCCTTTCTGGTCAAGGTTACACTGTCCACTTGGTAGAAAGGGAGAGCGAACTGGGTGGTAACCTGCGCCACCTCCACTACACCTTGAATAGCAGCCATATTCAGGAGTACTTAGCCCAACTGATTGAGCAGGTTGTGCAGAATCCCTTGATTCACGTACTCACCAAGGCGCACGTGGAGCAAGTGGACGGGGGCCTTGGGAACTTCACTGCAGAAGTCTCGATTGCAGGGAGCGAATTAACCAGAGTGGAATGTGGGACCATCATCGTGGCCACAGGCGCCCAGGAGCACCTACCCACGAAACACCTTTACGGTCAGGATAGCCGGGTTCTCACCCAACGCCAGTTAGAAGAACGACTGGCCGAATATGAAGCTCAACCCTCTGAACTCCGTAATCCGGACAATCTGGGTGATTTGAACTCTGTCGTTATGATCCAATGTGTCACCTCGCGTGACGATGAACGCCCTTATTGCAGCCGGATTTGCTGCAGCCAAGCTCTCAAGAACGGCCTGAAACTAAAAGAGATTAATCCCAAAATGGAGGTCTTCGTTCTCTATCGGGATCTCATGAGTTACGGCTTGAGGGAGAAGCATTACACCAAGGCGAGGGAAGCGGGGGTTCAGTTCGTGCGGTATGACGTAACTGGAGAGCCTGAAGTCGTACGTAATGCACATGGAGATACTTCGGACTCTCGAAGCGTCAGCCCGTTTTCAGAGACCTTGAAATCAACACGGGATGAAGCGCACATTGCGAACGGCAATTCGAGCTTGCAGGTCTCTGTGGTGGATCCTAGTCTACACCGAAAGTTGGATTTCCCTGCCGACTTGGTAGTCCTCAGTGTACCGACCATCCCGCCAGAGGAGAACCAGGCGCTGGCGAAGATCCTTAAGGTACCGCTAGACAGCGATGGTTTCTTCCTGGAAGCTCACATGAAGCTGAGACCGGTAGACTTCGCGACGGACGGCATTTTCTTGTGTGGTCTGGCCCATGGTCCCAAGTTTATGGAGGAGACCATCCTACAGGCGCAGGCAGCGGCCGCGAGGGCGGCGACGATCCTGTCACAAACACAGATTGAGTCCCAGGCGATGGTGCCCATCATTGACGTAGACAAGTGCATCGGTTGCCGGGTGTGTGAAACAGTATGCGCCTATCGGGCGATCGAAGTGCAGGAAACCTCAGAAGGAAAGAAAGCCCAGGTGATGCTGGCAGCATGCAAGGGGTGTGGAGCGTGCAGCGCAGCTTGTCCGCAGCTCGCGAATACGCTGGGCCATTTCACTGACATTCAGCTGCTGGCACAGATTAGAGCCTTTGGCGAGACACCGAGGTTCTCCACGAATGGATTCGAACCTAAGATTCTGGGCTTCCTGTGCAACTGGTGTGCGTATGCCGGTGCGGACCTGGCTGGCGTCTCGCGCATTCCCTACCAGCCGAATTTTCACACCGTCCGGGTGATGTGCACCGGCCGCATCGATCCGGCCTTCATCATCGAAGCTTTTCTGCAGGGAATCGACGGGGTGATGGTGTTGGGTTGCCATTCAGGTGATTGCCACTACACAGTGGGCAACCTGTACGCTCGCGACCGTATGGCCTACCTGCAAAGGGTGATGGAGCAAGTAGGGCTCGATTCGCGGCGTTTTAAATTAGATTGGGTATCGGCATCCGAAGGCGCACGCTTCGCAGAGGTGGTGAACGCCTTCACGGACCAAGTACGTGCCCTCGGACCGATAAGCTAAGCATTGAGATCGCAGTGCGTACTTCAGTGCCTCTTTCAGCGCTGAGTCGCCCACCACCAACAGGTGAAACCCGATGAGTGACGTGCAACAAAAACTGACTACTGCCAAGCTCGTACTGACCGACTCGCGACTGCGGACGCTGCTGGGCAAAGAGACCCAATTGGTCGAAGAGGGCAACGTCTACGGCGAGAAGGTGGACCCAGAAGAACTACACCAACTCCTCGATGAGGTGTTTACCGACGAGATCGCCCGCAAGAATATCCTTGCTCTGGTGGAGGAGGCTCCGCTGTCCGTCGCGGAGTTGTCACAGCAAACAGGCTTGGCTCCCAATCAGGTTTTCCGTCACGTGTTGACCCTCCAACAGAAGGGACTACTGGATGTGGCACGGGTCGAGGACAATGCGCCAATGTACAAGAGGGCAGGGTCGCAATGAGTGAAAACGGCAAGATCGGCGCCGTCTTGGTGATCGGTGGCGGAATTGGGGGCATGCAAGCGGCCTTGGACCTTGCCGAGTCGGGTTACAAAGTGTACATCCTGGACAGAGCCCCTAGCATTGGGGGCACGATGGCCAAGCTCGACAAGACCTTTCCCACCAACGATTGTGCTATGTGCACCATCGCGCCCCGGTTGGTGGGGACGGCTGGCCACCAAAACATTGAGATGCTCACCTATAGCGAACTTATGTCTGTGGATGGGGAGGCCGGTCGCTTCGGGGTGACGGTAAAGAAGAGGACGCGGCACATTGACGAATTGAAGTGCACAGCTTGTGGTTTGTGCGCACAGCATTGTCCGGTAGAAGCTGTCGATGAGTACAACTTCGGCTTGGGACGCCGGTCACCTATCTATCTCAGTTTTCCTCAAGCCAACCCACGTGTGTACACGATTGACCGTCAGCGTTGTATTGGTTGCGGCATTTGCAGCACCGTCTGCGGACCGGGCGCGGTGGACTATGCTCTGCAGGACGAGATTCGTCGTTTCGAGGTGGGCGCTATCGTCGTAGCAGCCGGTGCTGACCAGTTCGACCCCAGTGTGCAGGCTGAATACGGCTACGGTCGATTCCCAAACGTTCTAACCAGCCTCGAGTTTGAGCGTGTGCTCTCACCCAGCGGGCCTTATCGCGGCATGGTGCTCCGACCATATGACGGCCGGGAGCCCCGCAAAATGGCTTTCATCCAATGCGTGGGCTCCCGACGGGAGGACCGCAACTGGTGCTCAACCGTGTGCTGCATGTTCGCCACCAAGCAGAGCCTGATCGCGATGGAACATGCCCATGACCTTCAGTGCACGGTGTTTTTCATTGACTTCAGAGCTTTTGGCAAAGGCTTTGATGCTTACTACGAGCGCGCCAAAGCGGCTGGCGTACGCTACATCCGAGCGCTGCCCTCGTCCATTAAAGAAATGTCTCATAGTCGAAACCTCAGCATCCAGTATGTCCCGCCCGGCAATGGCCAAGCCGTCGTCGAGGAGTTCGACCTGGTGGTTTTGTCATCTGGATTCCAACCACCAGCTGGAGCCATGGACTTGGCTCAAAAACTCGGTATTGAACTTACACCCGATGGCTTCTGTCAGACCAAATCCTTGTCACCCATCGAGACATCTCGTCCCGGCATTTACGCTTGCGGTCCTTTCGTCGAACCCAAAGACATCCCCGAAACTGTCACCCAGGCCAGCGGTGCGGCTGCCAAAGCCATGGCCCTCCTGGCAGACGTTCGGGGAACGCTTATCACACCCAAAGTATATCCCCCCGAGATCGACGTCACGGACCAAGATCCCAGAGTGGGTGTGTTTATTTGTCACTGTGGGACCAACATCGCAGGCGTGATTGACGTGGCTCAGGTGGTCGAATACGCCAAGACACTCCCCAACGTGGTACATGCCGAGCGTAACCTATTCACCTGCTCGACCGACACGCAGGAGAACATCAAGGCGAAGATTGAAGAGTTCAATCTGAACCGTGTAGTGGTGGCCTCCTGCACCCCTCGAACCCACGAGCCCCTTTTCCAAAATACCATTCAAGAGGCTGGTCTAAACCCGTACCTGTTTGAGATGGCCAACATCCGCGACCAGTGCTCGTGGGTCCATATGCACGAGCATGAGGCGGCCACACACAAGGCTATGGATCTGGTCCGAATCGCGGTAGCAAAGGTGCGACTCTTGGAGCCCCTGTACGGACGGACCCTCGAACTTAACCATGACGCGTTGATTATCGGCGGCGGTCTGGCGGGGATGACAGTAGCCCTCGACTTGGCCCACCAAGGTATCCAAGTCTATCTGGTGGAGCGCGAAAGCGAGCTGGGCGGAAACCTGCGCCACCTACATTACCTCCTGGAGGGCCAGGATCCCCAGCAACTGCTCCATTCCACCATCGAGGATGTGCGGGCAGAAGAACGCATCCGCGTTTATACGAACAGCGAGGTGGCGGATTTCGAAGGTAGCCTGGGACGCTTCAAGACGACGCTGAAATGCAATTGGACTTCGGACTCCGAACCTATCATTCTGGAACACGGGGTCGTCATCGTAGCCACAGGCGCGGTGCAGTCACAGCCAACAGAGTACATGTATGGGAACGACAGCCGTGTGCTTACTCAGCTCGAGTTGGAGGAAGTGCTCGCAAGCTGGGGAACAGATCCGTCCTCATCGCAATTTGGCAGTTCAGGTACTTTGAACTCTGTGGTCATGATACAGTGTGTGGGCTCACGGAACGAGGAGCGCCCCTATTGCAGCCGGATCTGCTGCGGCCAAGCGATCAAGAACAGCCTCAAGATCAAAGAACTCAGCCCTGAGACCCAGGTTCATGTACTTTATCGGGACATACGGTCCTATGGGTTTATTGAGGCCTATTACCGGAGGGCTCGTGAGGCGGGCGTCACTTTCCTGCGCTACGAGGACGATCAGAAGCCGCAAGTGACCAACAGCAACGGTCGGTTGGAAGTAAGCTTCACCGACGCGATGCTGGGGGAAGAGATGGTTATAGATTCTGACCTGCTGGTGCTGTCAGCGGCGACGGTCCCAAGGGAAGACGCCGATGACCTGGCTCAGAAGTTGAAGGTGCCGCTCGGCCAGGAGAGGTTCTTCCTTGAGGCGCACATGAAGCTGAACCCGGTAGACTTCGCCACAGAGGGCATCTTCCTCTGTGGCATGGCCCACTATCCCAAGACCGTGCTGACCGAGACCGTTTCCCAGGCAAGTGCTGTGGCGGCACGAGCGGGAAGCATCCTGTCTAAGGAAACCATCGAGCTCGAACCGACCATCTCACACGTCGTGGAAGAGCGGTGCGACGGTTGTGCCTACTGTGTCGATCCGTGTCCTTTCCAGGCTGTCACGCTGATCGAATATCAGGAGAACGGTGATACGAAGAAACGGGTGCGGATCGATGAATCAGCTTGCAAGGGTTGCGGCACGTGTCAAGCCACGTGTCCCAAGGACGCCGTGTTCGTATCTCACTTCAAGCTCGCGCAACTGAGAGCCATGGTGATGGCGGCTATCCAAAGGGTTTAGAACTGTAAGTGACGATGCAATCAGACCCTGAAACATACGAGCCTTTGCTCCTCGCCTTCTGCTGCTACTGGTGCTCATACACCGGAGCTGATCTAGCCGGCACGTCGCGCATCCAGTATCCGCCCAATGTACGCATCATCCGGGNNCTATACATGCTATTGGTGCTCATATACAGCCGCAGATCTGGCAGGCACCTCTCGCATCCAATATCCCCATAATGTACGCATCATCCGGGTGCAATGCAGCGGGATGGTACACCCCAACCTGGTGATGGATGCCCTGACCAATGGCGCGGACGGGGTGCTCATCTGCGGCTGTCATCCCGGAGACTGCCACTACCGCGAAGGGAATCTGAGGGCCAAGTCCCGGTCTGAGGCGATTGACTTGATGTTGGAGGACTTCGCACTGGAACCAGAGCGCTTCCGACTGGAATGGGTTTCCGCCGCTGAGGCGACCCGCTTCGCCCAGGTAATTCAAGAGATGGTGGACGAGCTGAGAACGCTGGGACCGAGTCCATATGGAGGATACTGAGATACCAGAAAGGAGGTAGAACCTATCCCTATTGCAGAACCTGTCCGCAACTTAGTTAGCGTACAAGCCAAGTGTTCAGGTAAGGAGGAATACTATGCCAGTAAAGGTTGCTCAAGAGTGGTTCGCCATCTGCGGTGGATGTGAGGTTACCATCCTTGATATCGGTGAACCATTACTGGACCTACTGCCGGAGCTCGAGTTCGTACACATGCCGGTCATCATGGATCACAAGCTCTATGGGCAGACCGGTGAGAAGACTCAGGCTGAGCTGCCGGAAGCTGACGTGGGTATCATCACCGGAAGCATCCGCAACGAGGAGAACAAGGAACTCGCGGAAGAGATGCGCAGCAAGGTGAACACCCTCATCGCCATGGGCTCCTGTGCCTGCTATGGTGGCGTTCCGGCATTGGCCAACCAGTTTGTAGTGGGAGACATCTACGAAAAATCTTACCGCGGCACCACCACCACCGTCGCCGCCGACACACCCAGCGAAGGTGTGCCGGCTCTGACCGACCGTGTCTACGCGGTCGACGAGGTGGTTCAGGTGGACCTCAAGCTGCCCGGTTGCCCTTCTACACCGGAGTTGTTCGCCCAGGCTGTGACTGGCCTGCTGGAAGGAAAGCCGATCACGCTCTCGGAGAAGAGCGTCTGTGATGAGTGCCCTACCATCCGTGAGAAGAAGGCCGTGAGCACCGTTCGTCGACCTCTGGAGTCGGTGGACGGTGTCGGTCAGCCTCTGGATTCCGTGCGTTGCTTTATGGAGCAAGGGTTCCTGTGCCAGGGTCCGGCCACCAGGGCTGGTTGCGGTGGGGATGCGGGAACACCCCGCTGCATCGGAGCCTATACACCTTGCCGGGGATGCTTCGGCATCTTACGGGAGGGCGCAAATCCTATGGTCGAGATGATGGGCGCGCTGTCTACCATCGGTCTTGACCCCAAAGAGATTCCTGACCGGGCGGCGACCTTCAATCGTTTCGTAGGTGCAGCTGGCCGCCTGCGACCAGTCCCAAGGAGGTAGAGGATGAGCCAGACAATCGTCATTCAACCCGTGACACGCATCGAAGGTCATGCCAAGGTCACCATCGAGTTAGATGACGCCGGCAATGTGGCTGACAGCCGGGTCAACGTCATCGAACTACGGGGATTCGAGCAGTTTTGTCTGGGAAAGCCCGTGGAAGAGATGCCGCGCATCACCACCCGCATCTGCGGTGTGTGCCCCTGGTCCCACCACCTGGCGTCGGCCAAGGCGTGTGATGCGGTCTTCGGTGTGGACATCCCCTCGGCGGCGAAGAAGTTACGCACACTATGTAACAGCATCGCCTACATGGAGGAGCACATCCTCCAGTTCTACTTCCTGTCTGGAGCTGATTTCGTCCTCGGTCCGGATGCGGACTACAAAGAAAGGAATGTGATCGGCGTCGCGGCGGCAGTGCCCGATCTGGCCCGGCGGGTTGTGAAGGTGCGCCACATGTGCGCCAAGATGCTCGAGGTCGTCGCCAGCAAAGCCATTCATCCCACGGCAGCAGTGCCGGGCGGCTTCAGTCGGCCTCTTTCAGCCGCAGAGCGGGATCAACTCAAACCCATGGCCGAGGAGTGTCTTGACCTAGCGAAGTTTACGATTCAGTTCGCTAAGGACGACATCTTCCCCAAGTACCTGGACACGGTAAAGATGCTGGGCGTGATCACCACCGGTTTTATGGGCACAGTTGCTGCAGACGGCGCCTTGGATCTGTATGACGGCAAGTTGCGCCTGATGGATGCGGAAGGGCTCTACGAGGACTTCCCCTACGAGCAGTATACAGACTTCATCGCCGAACACGTGGAGCCGTGGACCTATCTCAAGTTCCCCTATGCCAAGCAGAAAGGTGATTGGGCTCTTGAGGACAACAACCCAGCACTGTACAGGGTCAACTCCCTGGCGCGCATCAACGTTTGCGACCACATTGCGACACCCTTAGCCCAGGCGGAACTGGAGGAATTTCGCAGCAGCTTTGGTCGTCCGGCGCAGCTCACGCTCCTCTACCATTGGGCGCGGCTGATCGAGTTGCTGTACAACGCCGAGCTGGTGGTGCAACTGCTGGACGACCCGGAGATCACCTCCACCGACATTCGCAAGAAGGTGGAGCTAAGAGCCGCGCGTGGCATCGGATGCGTTGAAGCGCCTCGGGGCACGTTGATCCACGACTACGTGACGGATGACAACGGCATCCTGACCGATGTCAACCTGATCGTGGCTACTGGCCACAACAACTCGGCAATCAATCTGTCAGTCAAGCAGGCTGCCACGGCCTTGATCAAGGACGGTCAGTACGACCAGGGTATCCTCGATCGGGTGGAGATGGCCATTCGAGCCTATGACCCATGCCTGTCTTGCGCCACGCATTTCCTGGATGGCAAGATAGCAGTCAGGTTGGATATCAGGGACAAGCATGGCAACCTGCTCGATTCGTTTGCCAATTGACCGGAGAAGCCAACGGCGGATGGCAAATAGCAGGTAGCATAATGGAGTGACCCCCTATCTGCCATTAACCATCAGCTATCCGCCGTCGGTTTTCGGTTATCAGCCATGAACATCCATCCCGATTTCTGCCGCAAGCGTATCTTGATCCTCGGCTGCGGTAATGTGCTTCTGGGAAACGATGGTTTTGGACCTCGAGTCGTAGAGCACCTGATCCGTCACTACAACGTGCCTGACGATGTATACGTGATGGATGCCGGCACTGGGGTCCGGAAGATATTGTTCACGCTGGCGCTGAGCAATGTCCGACCCGAGGAGATTGTGATCGTTGACGCTGTGGATCGGGGCGGAGAGCCCGGTGAGATTGTCGAGCTGCCCATTGAAGCCATCCCACTTCAGAAGGTGGATGACTTCTCCATGCATCAGGCTCCGACCTCGAATCTGCTGCGCGAGTTGCGCGATCAAGCTGGACTCCGGGTAACGGTGTTGGTCTGCGACGTAGGACCGGTTGAACCCGTCGTTCATCCTGGCCTTTCTGATACGGTGCAAAAAGCTGTGCCGGTGATCAGCCAGAGGATCGCCGAGAAGTATTTAATGTGAAACATAAACCGTGGAGGTTGGATCACTGAAGGTGGCCATCATCTTTCACGTTCCATACATGAGGCATGGCGCATGAGAGATAATATCACCCGTTTATGGGGACACTTCTTCGCCCTGATATTTACGGCTACCCTGCTTTTGGTCGGAGCAAACTTCTACCAATTGCAGCCCTTTTTATCGGCGTTCATTCTGACTATCTTCGCTGCAATCTACTTAACCGCGGCCGTGACCAGCCGCCGGGCATTCGCCGTCTATCCCGGCGTGTTGCTGACGGTCGTGGCTTACAACCTGTTGCTCTATGGTCTGAATATTTTGACGATCTTTCTGCCGCTGGCCAGTATCCCACTGGTCTTGGTCTTCTATCTATTGGTCCGGCAACTACCCAGAAGAGATTTGTCCTTCGCGTCTGACGCACTCGACAGAAGTGCTTTTCTGGTGGTGTTAGCCCTGGCGCTGATCATCTTCATCCAGGTTCGAACATATGCTTCTACCGCCCCTGTCTTAGCTTCTCTCACCCTGTTCCTGCTAGCCCTATACTTTGTTCTGCGGTTTGCGATTGAGAACCGGACTTGGTACATGTGGGCGTTCACCGGGTTAGCTGTTCCAGGCTTTCTGTTCCTGCTCCATAGCCACACTCCGCAGGCTCTGTACCTAGCATCGGCGGTAATATTACTCGTCGCAGTTTGGAACCTGATCCGAAAAGTGAGAGTGGGGGAATCGGTTCTGCTGATCGTAGCCTCTATATATCTTGCTGCCGCAACCACAGTACAGTGGCCGGAGACTCTGACCCCACTCGGATACGCAGCTGGTACTTTAGCCCTGGTCAGCCTGAGCCTGTCATGGCTTCGCCGGCTACAAGAAGTTATTCCCGCCTTGGCGGCTGCCTTGGTGCTGACCATTATTCCGGTCGTCCTAACCTACCCCTGGAGTCAGTACACTGCATTATTCGCCTTTCTTGCCCTGACCTTTTTCTCCTACATTTTATCGGGCAGTATGCTGCTGAGGCGAGAACGGACGATGCCGGGCTTGATTATTGGGCACAGCCACGTGGCATTCGGAGAGTTCCTCGCTCTCGTCGCGCTGACATACGCGGCGCTGAGAGGTTTCCCGCTCAGTTATTTCAATGCACTGACAGCACTTCTGATGACAGCCGTCGCATCTCTGGCGGGATTACAAGTTAGTCCCATAGTCGTCAAGTTTCGTCGCCATTTCTTCTATATGGCCGGATTGTTCCTGACCTTCAGCTTCCTGACGGTTCTCTGGCACGCTAACCCACTAGGGAGCACTACCGCGAACTTATCCCTGGCGGTGCTCTTGCTCTTCTTGCTGTACGGTGTCGCCGAGTGGAGCCGCTCCAGAATGGATCAGGCCGTTTACACTACCATGCTGGAAGTGCCTACCATCCCGGCAGCTATCGTCGGAACCTTGTATATCCTGGGCAAGCAGCCGAGTTTCTCGACCGACCTGCTCGTGCCCATAGGCTTGATACTACCTGGAATATTGTTCTACTGGCGATTAAAGCGTCCACAGATGTTAGCAGCCCCAACGGTAGGACTGGCCGTCCTCATTTTGGCTGTGCTAATGGCCACCGGGGTTTCGCTCACGATTGCTGCACTTGTCTTCCTCGCCCTGGGTAGCGGGTTGGTGGCTTGGGAGATCCGCAGCGGGGTCCAAGGTGTGAGCTATGTGCGGCTCTTCGCTCTGGGTGTGGCAACACTCGCCTCGATCGGATTAAACTTCCCATGGCGCGCACCCACGGTTTTTATCACCGCAGTGTGGCCAGTGGTGTATTTAATCGCCGCCTCGCCCTTGCAGGTAAAGGAGCGCCGTGTATTACGGGTTGGCCTGGAAACGGGCGGCTACATGTTGATGTTGCTGACGATGGGGCTGTTAGTGGTCAATACCCTGTTGCTGGAGGCAACCATCATCGCTGCCGTGTATGGGCTGACTTTCTTCGTCATGACGTTTCGGAGTCGTCGTGGGGCTTATCTTTACCCCGCAACTGCATTCGCCGTCCTAGCTGCCTTCCTGGTAACGCTGATAACCGGACGGGGAGTCTGGTACGTGCTATTCGCCTTTCCATTGACTGCCATCTTTTACGCGGTGGGGGGTACCAATCTATCCCTCGCCTCTACCACCCCAGCCCCCTTGCCTCTCCAGAAATCGGAAGATGAGAACGGGAGCCAGGGTGAAGTGAGGGCTCCGCTCTACCTCGGCGGACACCTCAATGCCGCTGTGGGGGCGATCGCCTTCCTCTTATTCACCACAAAGCTGGACGACGCAACCGCACTTGTGGGTGTGGCGCTGCACTTGGTGGCATATGTCTGGATGGCATACCGCAGGCAGGAGCGGGAGTTCTTGGCCGGCGTGGTGCTTTCTCTGTGCTTACTCCTTCTGATCAGCTTGTCATTCCTTCCCTTTGTCGATGGGACCAATGTGCTGGGTTATTTCATCTACACGATCCTCTTTCTGCTCGGTTACGGTTGGCTTTTGCGGCGACGGGGCGACACGTTAGGCAGCCAAGCCGTCCTATCGGCGGTGAGCGTAGTGACGCTGATCTCTGGTGGCGTCGCATTGTGGGCCGACTGGTTGAGCCCGACTAGTGTGTGGATGGTCTTAGTGATAGGGTCACTCGTATGGCTAGGCCTGCTCGGGTTGACCCGATACGACGTTTTCATCTACCTGATCACCGCCAACCTGTCCTTACTGGGCTACAGCTTTCTGCGTGAGGTCAGTGACCGCTTCGTTAACCACGTCTTCATTTTCCTGGTCTACGGATGCCTGCTGATTGCGCTGGTCTTTGCCTACGACTTGCTCAGCCGTCGCATGAAGTTCCGTATGCCAGTACACTTTGGCCAAAAGATTCTGCGTCGCGAATGGCTGGTCTACGGGCTGCCCGTGTTAGCCCTGGCGGGCGTGGGAATAGCAGGCTTCGGGGTGGAATCCAGCTCCATTCCTCCTTTCTGTAACCTGTGCCACACGATGAATCCCTACTATGACAGCTGGCAAATTTCGTCGCACGGCCAAGCCGGTGTCTCGTGCGTGGACTGTCACTATGAGCCAGGTGCCCAATCGTATGTCAGGAACAAGATCGTAGGATTGTCGGAGCTTGTCAAGACGGCGACGAACACCGAAGGGTTTATGCCTATGGCAGTAGTGAGCGATCGGAGTTGCCTACGGAGTGGATGTCATACCACGACAGCCCTGAAAAACACCTCAGTACTTTTAGCAGATCGGGTTTCTTTCGCGCACGGGACTCATTTGGAGCGGACTTTGCGAAGAGTGGATATACACTGCACGGTGTGCCATGCTGTGACACAAGTCGACCAGCATCTATCTATAGACGAGGAAGCATGTTTCTTGTGTCACTTCAAAGATCGTCAGGACAAGCCAACCGCTGTAGGTAGATGTTTGGATTGCCATGACGCAATTCGCAGCCAGCCAACAACGGATGGCTTCTCCCATGAAGATCTGCTAGCGAGTCAAGAGGCGTTGGATTGCACAATCTGCCATCAGGCGGTGACATTTACAGATGGAGGAATCAAGGAGGTATGCTCTGCATGCCACCTTCAGGACTCCCAGGAGCTGCTGAGAGGAGAAACCACCAAGATTCATCGGCTCCATGTGACGGACGAAGGAGTGCGTTGCAGTCGGTGTCATGACAGGATCCGACACGGAGAGAGACTACCGGTTATCCCAGAGGAAGGAGGTACGGCAGCGTTACCCACTCAAGCTGCCGCAGGAACGCCACCAAAGTTGCCATTAAGCCACACGGGACGAACCGAATGTTTGATCTGCCATACAACTGGCGCCGCTGGCGTACCCACGGTCCCGATGACGACCCCAAATCATACCGACTTCAAGGATGATCATCAGGCGTCGCTCTGCTTATCGTGCCATCCCCCAATCGCACCACCAGTGACGCCGACACCATAAATGCCGTCCTCATAACCGGTTATTGAAGCATCCACGGGCAGTCTTCTTGAATTCCCCATCTCCAAGGGAGTTCGAATTGTCCCTTGTGCTAAGATTCTTAAAGTTAGTTAGCTTTCCCCTGGGCCATACCCATTCCGATACCTCCGTACGCTAGACCGGGAACGATGGCACGTTGAATTGATCACCGATCTCTTCAATGAATTCACCCCCAATTGTTCTTCTACGCTCTGGCGGAAATCCTGATGGAGAACCTGTGCGGCTTTTTGCAGCCGGTGTGGGTAAAGGAATGCTCAAATATCTTACGCTTATTGAAAGCGAAAACTAACACCAGCTCGATGACGAGGAATACATCCGTGACACGGCCTGCCAAAGCCGCCCCGGTCTGCCGTAAAGAGATTTCAAGGGTACTTTCCACCATTGGCGGCTCATGTGTGTTAGACGTATCGTACGCTTTATGCAATCGTGCTTTTTTTTCATCAGGCAAGGTTCGAGATTAATCACATAAAATCATTCTGTGTGAGCTGATGCTCGTTCCAATTTCCGCAACAAAAATCAGAACATGGCAAGCGTTTCCTGATCCAATAAGGTTACCCTTTGAAAATGGTTATTCACCAGCCACTGCTGTTACGTTAGCAATAAGCACCGGCAGATTGGGGATGGCGTCGTAATATCGAATGAAACGCTCAATTTCAAGCGCAGTAAATGATCGTAAATTCTCCACCCAACGATAACCGATCGATTGGTAGAGCAATTCAGCCGTCACCGTGAAGGGGCCTGTAGCATTACCCACATCAACGACATACTGAATCTCATCTACACCACCTTGAAAGTCTTCATCTTCTCGAGCCCCTCCGCGTACAGCGATGTCCTCATACGGGGCATCCTTCTCAAAACCAGACGGCAGTAGTCGATTGTCCTTCATGTACCCCTTTGCCCGAAGCAGCGTGGTAGTCAGACGATTCTCGGTATCGACGAGGATCGCTTCGTAGATCTGTACTTGCTTCGGCTGAACGATGGCAAGATAGTGCTGTTCAAATTCGCCTGGGTCGGCGTCATTGTCATTTCCCACGATCGAGCCATCAGGGTTGACCGCACCGGATTCAAATATCACCTCACCATCTGCATCGTGGACAACGAAATGAATCCAAGCACGACGGGACGGAAAACCGGTGGGGAACTTGTGCCCGGTCAGAACCTCTATGACCACATCGGCGATGATACGAGACCCAGAGAGACGTAACTGTTCGAATGCGATGGTGGCCGTCCCGGAACCAAGCTGCTCGAGCGTCGCTTCCTTGGTGGCTTCAAACTGCTCGCCCGAGGCGGTTACCATTAACTCCTCTCCAAATTCCTTAAGGACTTGCATCATGTATGCGTTGCCTCCGACAAAAACATGTTTACTAAAGGGGCTTCGGAGGACCGGATTTAAGTTCGAAACTGTCACCCCACCCTCGGCTTCCGGCATGTGACAATCCTGACAGGTCTGCGTTCTCCGGTAATCACTGTAAAACCATTCGAAATACGGCGTCTGCTCGGGGAATTCCCCGAGAATCTTCCCTGTAGCATCTACATAGGGTGTGTATAGCGTATGGCATGTGGCGCATAACTCCGACCCGCTGAGGTGCAAACCTTGCTGGGGGCGAAATCCCGAAGCGTTCTGCATGATTGCGGCAGGGTTATCTTCGATGGTGTGAGGTCCGAAGATGAGCCGGTTCGGTGATCGAAGCTCCGTGTCGACCACGAAACCTCCACTAAAGCTGCTCGTCAAGCCAAGGCCAGCCTCGCGAATCTGATGGCACACTGTACATGAGTTGCCGTCCATGGCTAAAGTATGTAAATCGTTGCCCGGATCAGTAAATCCGTCGCCGAATATCCTCCCTTCACCCCCATTTGCAGAGGCAGTGAAACGAGCCATGGGCATATGACAGGTGGAGCATTTATCCTCGATGACGGAAGCTAAATCCGGGTTGGCGACCATCTCCCCTCGCACAGAAGCCAAGAAGTAGGGATCACGGGCAGCATTGGCCATCATTGTAGAGCGCCAGTTGGTGTCGATGGAGACATCTCTTCCGGTCTCGTCTGCCATACCTGTATGGCAAATAGCACATGCCCCTGAAGTGGAGAACAACTCTCCTCTCTCAACCAGAAGTGGCAAACCGGGGCGGAGGACTTCCGTGGTCGTTTCCCGCGTAGGCGGCAGGATGGCGGTTGCCGTAGGTGGTGGTGTGTTCGTTAGCAGAGGGGGAACCGTGACTGTGGGAGAGGGCTCGGTCACGGTGGACGGTATGCCACACGCCGCCAGCGAAAATAGTGCGGCGAGGGTAAAAAGCCGACATCGGATCACCGTCACCTCCTGCGAAAACTCATCGCATGTATACAAGTCTGGGTTTAGAGCAGAAAGGTTCCCTCACGATAGATCACCTCCCCATCAATAGCGATCTCCCCACCTTCACGCATGCCGCAGAGTAGGTCCATATGGATGGCGCTCTTGTTCTTACTCCCCGTCTCAGGGTAACCCGCCCCTAAAGCGACGTGGAAAGTTCCTCCGATCTTCTCATCGAAGAGGATATTTCGGGTATGTCTTTGGATGTCATAATTGGTTCCGATGGCGAACTCCCCAAGATAACGAGAACCCGGATCGGTTTCCAGCATCTGCTCTAGGAATGCTTGATTCTTTGAAGCGCTCGCTTCAACCACCCGACCTTCTTTGAATTTCAACTCGATACCCTCGATCTCATCGCCGCCTAAAATCACGGGATATGTCGCGCGCACCCAGCCATCCACGGATTCCTCGACCGGACCTGTATAAACTTCGCCATCAGGCATATTGTGCTTACCGCATGCATTAACGAAGGTACGATCTTTTATCGAAAGGGTAAGGTCACAATTGGGTCCTTTTATCTCGACCTGATTGTGCCCTTTCATTGCTTCAATCATTATTCCCCGATCAACCTCGATGCGTTTCCAAATGGCAATCGGATCTTCATCCGGATCAGCGACGTGGCAAGCTTGATAAACATAGTCCTCAAACTCAGCCAGGCTCATCTCTGCATCCTGTGCATAAGCATTGGTGGGGAAAAGCGTGGTTACCCAGCGAAATTCATCAGTCCCACCGCGTTCAAATTGCGCCTGTAAGACAGTTTCAGTGGCTTTCTTGCGCCAGGATTTTTTTGTCTGATCGAGGTTCGTGAGGGACTTTGTGTTACACGCCGAATGGATCCGAATACGCGATTCAAAATTCTCGTAAGCCAACTTGTAGAACGTTGGCTCGAAGCTAATTTGTCCCTCATCTGCGAAGGACAAGAAAACGTCATCCATGCCCGTCATGGTCACCATGCCTGAAAGTGAAACCAACAGGTGTGGATGCCCGCCGTTCTTAAAAATCTGCTTGAAGAGCGCTCTCACTAGAGGTTCGGCGGTCGGCTCACTTTCGATTAAGACCCGATCGCCGTGCCCAATCTGCGTTGAATAATCAACCAGGACACGAGATAAGCGTTCAATTCTCGGATCAGACATTGAACCTCCCTTTCTTTATAGCGCCAGGGAATTATACCTCCGGCAGGGTTTGTGTCTCATTGAGGTGATAACAAATATAGCCGCACCCTTTAACGTGCGTTGAGTTGTTCAGGATAACGTCTGCGGCTACAGAAAGGATATTTCCCTGAATGTCATTCCGAGCGAGGAACCCCTATGATGGATCGAGTTAAAAGGTTTCATCATAGGGATTCCTCGTCGCGAGGCTCCTCGGAATGACATTCTAAAGGTGTAGGGGCGACAGGCTGGTCGCCCTTACATAAGGACATCTCAATGGATACCTCCCCGCGAGCTTAGAGCTCGCGGGGAGGTTTTTTTAAGCCTGCGGCTACAGAGTCACAATCCGATAAGAGCGTAGGATGGAATTTACGATCGACCCTCGAGAAGCATTTGACGCGCAGTACGACGGGCGATCTCGACTGCAAAGTTTGTGCCTCGATCCCATGGATACACTTGACTCATGCTGGCAAACCACAATCCAGGGACAGGTGTCCTAATATCGGGAATGACCTTTGAATGGTTCACCGGGGGAACCGGTTGTGCGTACTCGGTACGAAAAAGCCAAGTATCACGCACCCAATTGGGATTAAACCTCGGATTAATGCGCGGTAAGGCCGGAAGGAATCTTTCAAGCAGTTCCTCTTTGCTGAGCGAAAAGTACTCATGGTCAGGATCTAGGTAATCACCACAGTAGACGATATGGTCGTCACCGAAGAACTCTCGTGAAATGAAATTCGTGTGTTCGACCAAGGAGAGGAAGGGAAAACCAGCGTCCTTGGGAAGATTGTGCCAATACACGCCTCCCTCCGAAAGCTGGTGCTTGAGAGCCAGGATCATCACCACGGCGCCCATCGATCTCATCGCTGCTAAACGATCAAGATACTCTGATGGCAAAGTCGGTGTCATCTTCGCCAACTGTCTCGGGGAGGTCGTCACCAAGCACTGGTCGACGATCATTTCACCTTCATCAAAGGTCAGCCTTAATCCACCCTCCGATCTCCGCTCTATCCTCCCCATCGACGTCCGCATCAGGATTTCCACCCCTTCAGCGCGGACACGATCGGCGAAGTTATCCATGAACGCCTGGAAACCACCTTCAAAGGTACCCAAGCGAGGGGTGCGAGCCTTGAAACGAGCCCACATCCAAGCCATATTGACGTCACGGTAATGCGGCCCGAACTTTCCAACAAGCAAGGGCTTCCACAACGCCTTGTAGGCCCGTTCGCCCACCCATCTCCGCATCCAGGAATCGGCGGTGAATTGCTCTAGAGGCTGCCATTGGGCGATGTATTTTAAATATGCGATGACAATTCCTAATCGCATACGATCATGAAAAGGGATGCCCGGGAAGCGAAGCACAGCCAAGGGAGAATCAAGTGGGTAGAATTGTCCTTCATGGTAAACGGCTGTGATCGGTCGGGGGAAAAGCACCCGATGGCTCCAACCCAGCTCTTCGATTAATCCCAGCTGGTGGCTATCAGTGGCGAACCAGTGGTGGTAATAATGCTCAACTGACCAATCCCAACGTGGGATTTTGAACCCTGCTGATAACCCACCGACATGGTCAGCCGATTCAAAAATGGTGACCTCGGCACCGGCTCGCACTAGGTCATAGGCAGCCGCTAACCCGCCTACTCCTGCTCCTATGATCCCTACCTTCATTATCTGCGTTCTCTCCCCATTTCGGCTTGGACCTGTCCCCAACTCAAGCTCTCGCGTGCCATGTAGTATGCGCCAAGAAGTGTGATCGGAAACCAGAGCGCTGCGTGCAGCACGAGGGTGTATCCCGTTGCGACGGATTTTGACACACCATACGCCTCCAACACAGCTATACCGGGTGCATCAAACGTGCCGACGTAGCCCGGCGCTGAAGGGATTGTTGTGGCGAGGTTGACAACCCCGTTCATCAGCATTAAGGCAAAGAAGCTGACTTCAAATCGAAATGCGTGCATCACAAACCAATATTTACCTGTTTCAAAAAGCCAGATCACCACCGAGGTGACCAGGACCATGAGTACATCCCTCGGCGAGCGAAGCGAGGCCATACCGTCTAGAAATCTATCGCAAAACCCACGCACTTGCTCCCGGAAGCGCATGGGTACCAGTCGCTCAATAAACCAACCCAGCACTCTCGATGCCTGAGCAGGTAAGGCAGCCATGAGCAGAAACACGATCACTGCGGCCAGGAAAATCGCTGCCCCCCAGACGGCCAAGCTCCGGATACTCCCCACGACACCCGAATCGACCGTTAGGCGTGTTAATTCGGGTAAGTTGAGAAACACGAATGCAAGCATCACCACGCCGTCGAAGGCTCGTTCAACGATGATCGTGGCTAGAGAGGCGGAGATAGCCACCCCTTCCCTCCGCTTCAGCACATATGCTCGAAGAAGTTCCCCTGCCCGTGCCGGGTAGATGTTGTTACCCATATATCCAATCGCAACGATGGGAAACATGGTCTTGGTGGAGATCCTTTTAAGGGGTCGTAAGAGATAATGCCAACGCCAGGCACGCGCCCAGACACCAAGGAAATAAACCGCCACACCAGGTAATAACCACCCATACTTCGCTCCTCGCAACTCCTCCCACATTTCACCTAAGGACAATCCTCGCAAGACGAGCCACAGGAAGAATGCGCTGATTAGCACACCGAGCCAGAATTGCCAGCGTTTCAAGGTGCCTCCAGAACACCGGCGGGGAAGCGTTGACCCCACCGTGGCGGGATTGTACCATTTTCGGGAAAAAGCAAACCGGGCGCAAGCGATCCTGCGCCCGGTTCCAAACCAGCGCTATCTTAGGCGACTTCAACCATCGCCGGTAACATACCCTCCAGGATTCGCTCCAGTGCCATCGTGTGACTGCAGACGCCACGGGTTATGAAGAAGTTGCAATCACACTTCCAATCACCGTCCTCGAAGAAAACAGAATGTGGGTTGTTCTCACCTTCAAAAGTCGCTCTGAAGGATTCAAAACGGATTCGCTCACGCTCCTCCGCGTAGCGCTTAGCTTTCTCAATCTTCCCGATCATCCCATAATCCATGGCTTCTCCTTTCCAAATTTTACGGAAACAAAAAGGCACGCGGACGCTCTAGCCCGGTGCCTACAAAGGGCGAATATCAGATTGTCGTGCAAAACTGCTCATGGCGGAGTTCCCTCCTACATCCTTAGTATAGGCGCGCATCTCATCGCGAGTCAATGGTCAATCAGTATACGAGAGATCGACGTTCCTCCCACGATCCTGCAGATCCTGCCTCCCCACTACCCACCAATATAGGACATTTCCACTTTAGGCACCCGAGACGTTTCAGGCGATCTGATCTCAGAATAACGATCGTTCCGCTGCAACCAGATGGATGAAATGATCGCCTCGATTTCATCATCGCTTGTGTCATTACGTAGGTATTGGCGTAGATCTGTTCCACGGGTAGCGAAGAGACAAGTGTATAAAGAACCCTTGGCTGATAACCTTACTCGTGTGCAGTCAGCGCAGAAGGCTTGTGTTACGGAGGCGATAATACCGATTTCACCTCCTCCATCTTTATAACGATAACGCCGTGCGACTTCTCCATGGTATTTTGGCTCGACAGCCTCAAGGGGGTATTTACGATCCACAATGGCGAGGACCTCAGATGCGGGAACGACCTCATCGAAACGCCACCCGTTAGTGCCCCCAACATCCATATACTCGATGAAACGCAGGATGTGCCCACTGTTACGGAAGTGACTCGCCATGGGCAAGATACTCCCATGGTTCAACCCACGTTTCACAACCATGTTAATCTTGATCGGCATAAAACCTACAGCTTGAGAGGCTTCAATCCCCTCCAACACACGCTCAACCGTGTAATCCACACCGTTCATCACGGCAAAGACATCATTATCCAGAGAATCGAGGCTCACTGAGATTCTCTTCAACCCGGCTCTCCTCAATGCTCCCGCCTTTTGTGGGAGGAGAGAGCCGTTGGTGGTCATCGTCAGCTCGACACCAGGAATCCGTGCAAGCAATTCAATGAGGCTCTCAACCTTGCGTCGTATTAACGGCTCGCCGCCAGTGAGGCGGATCTTCTTAACGCCAAGCGCAACAAAGATGCGCGCCAGACGATTAATTTCCTCAAAGGTGAGCAGTTCTTCACGCTTGAGAAACGGATAATCTGCCCCAAAAACTTGCTTTGGCATACAATAAATACAACGGAAATTACAGCGATCCGTGATCGAAATACGTAAATCCCGCAACGGTCTTCCCTGCAAATCCGCCAATCGCATAGTCATCTCACTGGGATATCGAATTCGATTCGTGCATAAGCATCGTGTAGCATCTTTCTGCTTGATGTTGTCCTAATCCTTGCAACTCTTACGCATTCTACGTCCCCAATAAACGTTGGCCTCACGCACGAATTCAGGGGAGCGTAATGTCATTCTAACATAACGGTCCTAACCCGACAATCTTGATCGATATTTGGAATTCAATTCATACAAGGCTTTAGTACAAAAATCTGCCGCAAACATAGAGGTTGTGGATCTGTCCGCCATGCGACCTCAATCAGCTCTCTACATACCTGCGATTACGAGATGGGAAACGATAATCATATCTAGCCTCACCCTTTGGTGTGCGCATTCATGAGTTAGCAGGTCGGGCTCCCACGCCTTTCGACTGAGCTCACACCGAAGCCTGACCGTCGGCTACCGCTCCCATAACAAAAGGTAGGACAAAGAATTTTTTGTGGAAACATATACACAACTTTAATAATATAACTACCTTCCATGGATATTGGAACCAACCCTTTTTTACAAAACGATAGCAAATCCACAGCATACGGATAACGCAATGGCACTAGAATAGTACCGATGAGCAGTCAATCTAATCGCTTTCAAACCATCGACTACGTTCTTGCGCTTCTGCTGGCAGGCATCGCTTTTCTTCTCTACTATGTAACCCTTACCCCAAGCCTCTCCTATCTCAGCCCAGACGGAAACGAACTAGCCACCATACCGTATGTCCTTGGGTTGGCCCACATGCCTGGTTATCCTCTGTACACATGGTTGGGTAAGATTTTCACCTGGCTGCCCATCGGTGACGTCGCACACCGAATGAACCTGATGAGCGCTACCTTTGGAGCAGCGGGAGTCGGGGGTCTATATCTGATTACCACGGCTTTACTCCATCATAGAGCCGCCTCCCCCATCCTCCGGCGAGCGGGAGCATCCCTAGCTGCATTGCTTTTCGCCTTCACACCCTCCTTTTGGTCTCAAACGGTGATCGCCGAAGTTTATGCACCTAACATCGCACTGGTGGCACTCACACTTCTGACGATCCTTCGCTGGGAACGAACACGTCGTGACACGGATTTCTTCCTCTTCGCCCTGGTCTTCGGGCTTTCCTTGGGCACACACATTTCCAATCTCGGTTTCGCACCGGCTTTCGCTCTCTTCGTGCTCTTAACCGACCGAACTGTGCTCAAACGTCCAACATGGTGGATTGCCGGAATAGCTGGCTTTGGCTTGGGAGTAGCTCAGTTCGTATGGCTGCCATTAAAAGCGAGCACGCTCAATGATCGCATCATGCTCGAACATGCACCAACGACCTTAAAAGGAATATACAATTACACGCTAGGCGCGTTCCCCCAGCTTAAATTCGCTTTTCCTCTGAGCGAACTCCCTGATCGGGTGGTGGTTTACCTCTACCTGCTGACGCAACAATTTGGTCAAGTTTCCCTCCTCTTTGGTGTGATCGGCATGGTAGCATTGCTCATCCGTCGGTCTCGACACTATTATCTCGTCGTAGGGATGTATCTCGTTCATGTGTGGTTTTTCATCCAGTATCGCGCCTTCGATCTAGAGGTATTCTTTCTACCTGCGCATTTTCTCTGGGCAATATTTCTCGCTTTCGGTATTGTCGAGCTCTTAGGTCAGCTAGAAAGGTTCACAACCCGAGTGAAAGTTGGTAAAACAGCTCGCCTCATCAAGCGGGTAATAGCGATCATTACCGTGAGCCTCGCTCTGATCCCCTTGGCTGCCAACCTATCTACCAGCGACCGCTCTTACGATGTCTCTATCAACGACTTTTACGCGAATGTGTGGGAAATGATCCCGTCAGGCTCTGCCCTCCTAACCCAAGGGGGTGTCTTCGGATATGATGCCTTCTACTGGCAACTTGTCTACGATACTCGCCAGGATGTTATGCTACCGGCCCTCCCCACACCAAACCCCGCTCCCAGAGATTTCCTTGGACGTGACCTCTACAGCACCACTCAAGTGGTCGGTCTCAATCGCACACGCGGACCTGGTGGTTTGCCTCCCAATTTGGTCTCGAATAATCTGTGGCAGATACCTGTTCTAACCGGGGCACAATCGGGGACAGGCAGCCTCCATTCTCGTGGTCGACTGGTGCTGTATCAGCTCTCCGAGATACCAGGAAACCTCGTTGTCGATAAGGCGAACCCCACGATATCCCTCAACATGGATTTGAATGGATTAACGCTACTCGGTGCTGATGTTGACCCCTTGAACGTCGAAAGCGGCTCCCGAATTCATCTCACCCTTTATTGGCGTTTAGATCGACCGCGCTCATACCAAATCGAAACCTCTCTCAATGGAAGATCGATTGAAATCCACGATCTAGGCTTCGGCAATCTGGAGCGCTACCAAGCAGAGGTCGGCCCAGTTTTAGGAAGGGTGATCATGGAAGACTACTGGTTGGTGGTACCCTCCACAACACAGGAAGGAACCCACGAACTCACCGTTCGCATTGCTGGACTTGAGGAAACAATCACGATCACCGAGTTAGAGGTGATTGATCAAGAGGAGGCCATAGAACGATGGCTGAGAATCGCTGGCAAATCATCCTCGGCGCCATAGTGCTCTTGGTGATTTTATTGACCGGAGCCTTCTCACTCGGCATTTATGTCGGTAGGCATGGCTGGGGCGAAGATGGATTTCGCTACCAGCCAGTTGGACCAGAGGGACAACTAGGTGCACCTCCAGGCGGCCTACAGGATTTTGCTGTGGACCCTCCGGATCTGGTCGGTCGCATACGCGCCCTTTCACGGCTGGGAATTCAACTTGCTACTCAAGACGGACCAAGAATCATCGAAGTGAGCGAAAACACGGTTGTTGAGGGCAAGGATGGGACTCCCCTTGCACTATCCGAACTACATCTAGGTGACTTGATCGCGGTCTTTGGGGACTTCACCCCTGGTAATGGTCAGCGACTCCTGGCGTCCCGCATCGTCCGCCTACCGGAAACAAGACCTCAACAGCCATAAGAAATGAAAGGTATAATTTCTTATCGACTATGACACTCTGAGGAGATACCTTGAGCGATCCTTCCCCAAAGAAAATTACCCCTCGCGACAGTGGCTTCTTCGATAACTTGACTCTGCAAATCAAGCTTATCCTACGTTTGTTAGGTGATAGGCGCGTCAACCCACTGCTCAAGCTATTACCGATCGGGGCATTGGTTTACCTGATCGTCCCTGATATCGCCATCGGTCCTATCGACGATGCCCTGGTGATCTGGTTGGGCTCTGCTCTCTTCATTGAGCTTTGCCCTCAGGAAATCGTGAAGGAACACAGGGACGCCTTGACCTCCGTCGTCGAAGGTGAGTGGCGTGAGATTAAGGAGATTAAGGAGATTGAGGAGGACGAAGAAAAACCAATTGACCAGCCATCGTAACCTGATAGGTGAGAACTCGATTCAAATAATTTATCACGTATTGCCAATAGGTTGGAATCCACGCAGTATGTCCATCCCATAATTTGTGGTATTCAGAATAAACACCTGTAGTCAGAAGAATGGCCAACTCAAAGTTTATGAAGTTGCTTCACCTTCTAAAAATAAATTCCCTTGTGCTGCTAGGAATTGGTCTAGGGATGCTCTATTGGATTTTCGATTCCATCGTCATGACCCTTCTTTCCAGGGAGAACGATCTGGTTACACATTTGTTTGCACCCGAAGTTCATGTGGTTTGGCGCCGTATCGTGGTTGTCGTTCTTCTTCTTGCACTTGGCACGTATGCCAATCTCGTGATCAAAAAACGTATGCGGTTGGAAACCAAGTTGCGTGAGAGCGAGGAGCGGTACCGACGACTTGTAGAAATGTCTCCAGATGCGATCGGTATTCAGAGTGAAGACAAGATAGTCTTTATGAACTCCGCTGGAGTCGAATTATTTGGCGCAAAGGATGTCGATCAACTGATTGGAAAATCCGTATGGGATTTTGTGCCTTTTGAGTCTCGAGAAGTTGTCCAAGACCGATACCGACAGATGCGAGAAACGGGAACGGGAGTTCCTCCAACAGAACTTGTGCTCACCCGACTTGATGGCACGAAGGTTGATGTTGAGGTCATCGCAATTCCTTTCCTCTATCAACATAAACCTTCGATACAAGCTGTTTTTCGCGACATTACTATGCGCAAGCGAGCAAGGGAGGAGATTAAGCGGCGCAACATCGAATTAGCTACTCTCAACGCTGTTGCTGCTACAGTCAGCCAGTCTCTTGAGTTAAATACGACCATCAACAACGCTCTGGACGAGGTTCTACGGCTGGACATGCTCGCCGGCGAGGCTCATGGCATGGCCTTTCTCCTGGATGAGAAAACGAGTGACCTGTCCCTTGCTGCGCATCGTGGTGCCCCACGGGATCACCCCTGTCTTGCATGCCCTCCTCAGGTGGGCGAGTGCCTATGCGGTCTAGCCATCCATATAGGGGAGATTGTTGTCTCGGAAGATTCTTACATGGATGCTCGGCATACCCGCAAATGGACTGGTATGCCTCACCACAAGGACATTTGCTTGCCCTTAAACGTGCGGGGGGAAGTATTAGGAGTCTTGAACATCCGTCTTCCAATTACCCAAGTGATATCCCCTGACGTTATTGGGTTGTTGACCTCAGTCGCCGATCAGGTCAGTGTGGCCATTAAAAATGCTCGGTTGTTCGAAGCCGTAGATCTGCAGCGCGAGCAACTTCGTGTTCTGGGCGCTCGTCTGTCTGAAGTGGAAGAAGCTGAACGAAGACGGCTGGCGAGAGAGCTGCATGATCAAGTCGGGCAGAATTTAACCGCGCTTGGAATAAACCTCAATGTGATTAAGACACAAATCCCCAATGATATGGCGATGGACATCGAGGCCTTCCTAGAAGAATCGCTAGTGTTAGTTGAACAAACGACTGAACGCATCCGCGACGTTATGGCCGAGCTTCGTCCACCGATGTTGGACGATTACGGATTGATGGCAACACTCCGTTGGTTCGGGGACCAGTTCGCCTCACGGGTAGGGATGCCCGTCACTGTACAGGGCGAGGAGCTTATCCCTCGCCTTGCTGAACCCGTTGAGAACGCTTTCTTCCGCATCGCCACGGAAGCTTTGACAAATGTCGCCAAACATGCACGGGCTACAGAAGCGACCGTGAAGCTCGAGTCTGAAGATGAGATTTTACGCTTGATCGTCCATGATGATGGCATTGGCTTCAATCCTGAGCGTTTGGATACGCGCGAGGTGGAGAGAGGATGGGGTTTGCTCACGATGGCCGAACGGGCAGAGGCGTTAGGTGGCCGATTTCAGATTGAATCTCAACCCTCTCATGAGGGCACCCGCGTCATTGTGGAAATCGCCCGATGAGTATCTCTGTCTTCATCGCCGATGATCATACCGTCGTTCGAGACGGACTCCGGTTCATGCTGGCTGCGCAGCCTGACATTGATGTTGTCGGTGATGCCGCTGATGGGCACGATACTGTACATCAAGTGGAAAAACTGAAACCTGATGTCGTCATCATGGACATCAACATGCCTGAGCTCAATGGCATTGAGGCCACACGCCAAATCCGTGAGATTTCCCCCTCCTCTCAGGTCATCATTCTATCGATGTATGCCACTAAGGAGCACATCTTCCAAGCCCTACAGGCTGGAGTATTTGGTTACCTTGTGAAAGAAACAGCTGGCATTGAAGTCGTCGATGCCGTCCGTGCCGTCAAAGCTGGCCGCCGCTATCTGAGTGAAAAAATCTCGGAAAAAATGATCGACGATTACCTGCGGTTACGTGAGGATGTCGAAACCAGAAGCCCTCTCGAACGCCTCAGCCCCCGTG
>JABAOF010008553.1_pt1 | contig 74146 bp, 68 predicted proteins | sample 7062171 | NCBI WGS metagenome assembly JABAOF01 (sample SAMN14538628, study PRJNA623070) | marine sediment metagenome | biome: marine biome [ENVO:00000428]; feature: marine pelagic biome [ENVO:01000023]; material: deep marine sediment [ENVO:00002113] | place: India: Gulf of Khambhat ...
AACTCAAGGGTTATCTTCCGCATCGCGAATCCTTGACGGTGATGAGTGAAGCTTCCCTCTTGCTTCTGATAACCTCCGCTGATCCTCTGGTTTTTCCGGCGAAGGCATTCGAATATCTTCGGCTCAAAAAGCCAGTGCTGGGTGTCGTTCCCCCAGAAAGCGAGGTAGCCAGATTTCTGGCTGAAACGAAATTAGGCAGGGTGGTATCGCCCGAAGACAACCGGGGAATTGCTGAAGCCCTGCAGCTTTATTTTTCCAATCATTATATGGACCGAATGGCTCCCCAAGTGGATGACGAGCGGATAAAGAAGTTCGAGCGAAAATCCCTCAGCTTAGAGCTGGCTTCGATTTTCGACAAAGTGGTGGGAACACCGTGCTGACCACAAGGCGTTGCTAAACAATAAGAAACCTACTCTCGTGGGTTATCTTTGATGAAGTGAGAAGAATTCTTTTCCCGACGCGGGAAGGTCGATTTTCCTTTCTGGCCTAGTGGCCAAGGCGTTGGATATTTGTCCAAATTTGTGATTGACAAACCGAAGAAAGGTGGTATCTTTAGAAGTAGAGGTAATTACTCCTGTGTCAGGAGGTATGTTGCTTCTCTGGGAAGGGGCGACAATAGGAGCCCGATCTGGATGAAGTTTAGTCCAGTTTTAAGGTCTTTTGACAACCGCGTATGGCTTGGTTTTGGCTTCGAAAAATATCTGGTCTTTCAAAAAACCGAAATCTAAGGAGTTCAAAATGAGAACAAAGATTTCCTTCTTGTCTCTGCTGGTACTATGCCTGTTGCTTGGGATGCCCCGGTTAACCCTTGCGGATGACCCGGGTAACCGGGATAGTTGTCGGGTGGAATGCCTGGATGTCACCTTGCCACAGCAGCAGATAGTGGTTCAGGTGAGCGTCTACAATGATGAAGACCTGGGTGGAGTGGCTATCCCGCTGGCGTTTGGTTCTCCACCGCTGGACGTGGTTTGCGATTCGGTCAGCTTCGCTGGAACCAGAGTGGAAAACGCCGAGTATCTGGGGGCAAACATGGATGCGCTGGGCTACAAGTTGGTCTTCTACGCCATTTTCGTCGATTCAAACTTAACCCCAGGAGACGGAGCCGTGGCCAATTTGTACTTCACCGCGGGACCAGATTGGGATTCCACATTGTGCGTTCAAATTGACACCACCTTCTATCCACCTACCACGATTCTGGAATTCACCCCCCGCGCTACCGGTCAGGCGCTTTTTCCAGATTTCAAAAAGGGCTGCCTGGGATCAGGGATCGTCCCCGTGCCTGAACTAGTAGCACCGGCGGATAGTGCCAACGTGTGCTCCCCCGACACGCATGAATTAGTATGGTCAAAATCTCAAGAGAATCTTTTTTACACCCTTCAATACGCAGAGGATCCCAACTTTACCACCGGGGTAGTCACCGTCCCCGATCTGTGGGATACCACTTACGCTGTCGAGCTGTCCCGGGGAACCTACTACTGGCACGTAATGGCAGGTAATTTGTGTGGTAAGGAAAGCCCTTATCAGGACCAGCCGTCTAGTTTCTATGTCTTCGAAAGCGGAGATGCGACCAGTAGCGGAGACGTGGGGGCGGGAGACATAGTCTACATCATAAACTACCTTTTCAGGCAGGGTGATCCGCCGGTTCCCTTTGAAAGCGGAGATGCCTCGTGCGACGGAGACGTTAGCGCCAACGACATAGTCTGGCTGATCAGTTATCTCTACAGGAATGGTCCGGCTCCCTGTTGTCCTTAGAGATAAGGCCTATCCAAGTCAGCTTCAGGGCAGAAGCGAACCCGTGCAGCGTTTGTTTCTGCCTTTTTTGTTTCCAAGCAGAACCAGTCTTCACAAAAAGTCTTTGTTTTCAGCATCTGATTTTGTATTATCATTGAGGGGAAAAACTGAACTGAGGTGATCTGTCTCATCACTATCACAGTCGCCCGGCAGCGGTTGCGTGGCGCAGGCGATTAGAGCTGTGTGGCTGGTGTGGACTGAGATTCTGGCCCGCTTTCGAGACAGGAAGCCGTCTTGAAAGCTGTAAGGAGCGGACGTGTCAACAGATCTTAAAGAGGCCCTGCTATACGACAAGCTCTCTGACGAGACGGTGAGGTGCAACATCTGCCAGCGAAGGTGTGAGATCAGGCCAGATCGGTTTGGATATTGCTATACCAGGATCAACAAACGGGGAAGGCTTTACTCACTCATTTATTCGAAAGTCTCCAGCTTTTGGATTTCTCCCGTCGAGAAAAAGCCGCTGTTCCATTTCTATCCGGGAAGCTCCTGGCTATCCCTGGGAACTCTGGGCTGCAATTTTCGATGCCCCGGCTGTCAGAACTGGACTATTGCCCATGCCAGGATGGATTTGAATCAACCAGGGCCCGAGGAGATCACACCGGAAGAATCGATAGCTTTGGCCAAGAGCAAAAACTGCAAGGGGATCTCCTGGACTTATAATGAGCCCACCATCTGGTTCGAATATACACTGGACGGGGCAAAATTGGCCAAAGAAAACGGGCTCCTGACTCACTACGTGACCAACGGCTTCATGACTCCCGAGGCTTTGGATATGATCGGTCCGTATCTGGACGCCTTCAGGGTAGACGTCAAAGGATTCTCCAGGAAGCTTTACAAAGACATGTGTCACGTCCACGATTTCAGGGGCATTCTGGACGTGACCAGACGAGCAAAAGAAAAATGGGACATGTGGATCGAGATCGTAACCAACGTGACTCCCGGATACAATGACGATGAGGATCAGCTAAAGGATATCGCCTCATGGATAAAGGACGATTTAGGAGAATTCACTCCCTGGCACGTGACTCAATTCGTTCCGCACCTGAAGCTTTCCCATATACCGGCCACTCCCGTTTCCACATTAGAAAAGGCAAGGAAAATTGGACTGAAGGAGGGGCTGAAATATGTCTATTTGGGCAACATATGGGGTCATCCGGCCGAAAACACCTACTGCCACTATTGCCAGAGACCCTTGATAGAAAGAAACGGATTCTCGATTTCCCGGTATGAAATCAAAGACGGCAAATGTCCGTACTGCCGCACAAGCATCCCTGGGAGATTTAACTCTATAGGTGGGAACGATAGATAGTTGTCGGGTGGCCCCGCTTTTGGCTTGATACACCCGAAGAATAGATTGTGACAAATGGCCAAGTGCGTAAATTGTGGAAAGGAATCAGAGCTTATCTCCAAAGCATTGCAGGTCTGCTTGGATTGCATCCGGACGGATTTTGATTATGTTCTTCCCGCCATCAAGAGGATTCATGCAAGATCGCGGATGGAATTCGATCTCCCCATAGAGCCGCCAAAGGATCCCTCTGGCGCGCGATGCAATTTGTGTGTGAATGAGTGCCTGATTCCTGAAGGCGAAACAGGCTATTGCGGCCTGAGAAAAAACTCCAGTGGAAAGCTACGCGGCGGAGGAAAGGACGAGGGGAATCTGAGCTGGTACTACGATCATTTACCCACCAACTGTGTGGCGGACTGGGTATGTGCGGGAGGATCAAAAACCGGTTATCCCGAATTCTCACATTCGCCCGGCCCGGAATACGGATACAAGAACCTGGCGGTGTTCTATCAGGCCTGCTGCTTCAACTGTCTTTTCTGTCAGAACTGGCACTTTCGGAAAGATGTTTACTCCAGGAGAAAGATAACCGCACGACAACTGGCGGATTGTGTGGATGAGAAAACCTCCTGCATCTGTTATTTTGGAGGAGACCCCGCTCCCCAGGTTCAGCATGCCATTGAGGCTTCCAAAATAGCTTTGCGAAGCAACGAAAACAAAATACTGCGTATCTGCTGGGAGACAAATGGGGCGATGAATCCACAGTTCGCGGAAAAGATGGCGGATCTGTCTTTGAAATCGGGGGGATGCGTCAAATTCGACTTGAAAACATTTGACCAGAATCTGAATATGGCCTTGTGTGGGGTAACTAACAAGAGGACTTTGAGTAATTTTGAAACCTTGTCCGAGATAGCCAAAAGCCGTCCTGATCCTCCTTTTCTCATAGCCAGTACTCTACTTATTCCCGGATACGTTGACGCAGATGAGGTCTCAAAAATCGCGGGCTTCATCGCCAACCTGGATAATAATATCCCCTATACCCTTTTGGGTTTTCATCCCCAGTTCTACATGACGGATCTTCCTAAAACCTCCAAGAGACATGCAGAGCAGTGCCGGAGTGCCGCAGAATCCGCGGGTCTGCGCAACGTGAGAATCGGCAATGTTCATCTTTTAGGGGATGCCTACTGACAGATGGAAGTTTGTAGGGGCAATTCATGAATTGCCCGTACGACTTCGCTTCAACCATCGTGGGAAGGCACCTCTGCCCAATTGTTGTTGCGGGGTACCGTTACGCCGCAACTTCCTATCAGGTTCAGGGTGAGGGCACCCTGAACCAACATGGTGACGAGGTAGCCTTTCAGAGATAGGGCGGGCACCTCTGCCCAATTGTTGTTGCGGGGTACCTTTGCCTCGCAACATCTTATCAGGTTCACGGTGAGGGCACCCTTGCCCGGCCGATTTTGGCGGGCCGGGAGCCCCGCCTGCAGGTCAACAGTATGCAATTACCCGCGATACGCCACTTTCCCGTCAACTATGGTGTAGAGAACCCTGCCCTTGAGTCTTCTTCCGCCGAAGGGAGAATTCTTCGATTTGGATTGAAAGCTGGCCGGCTCGACAACCCAAGAGGCTTTTGGATCTATGACCGCTATATCTGCCGGAAGACCTACTTTTATTCTTCCCTCTCCAAGATTTAAGATTCTTGCAGGATTGAGGGTCAACTTGGCTACCGCTTGAGACCAGGACAAGACTTCTTTCTCGACCAGCTCAGTGATGACCAAACCCAAGGCGGTCTCAAGTCCTACCAAGCCAGGCGGAGCGAAATCAAACTCTACTTCTTTCTCCTCAATCGAATGGGGGGCATGATCCGTGGCGATGCAATCAATGGTGCCGTCCTTCAGCCCTTTCTTCACCGCTTCCACGTCAGCTTGCGTTCTCAAGGGCGGGTTCACTTTAGCATTGGTGTCGAATGTCTTTATTGCCTCATGAGTCAGGGTGAAATGATGAGGGGTTGCCTCGCAGGTGACTTTTATTCCCTTCTTCTTAGCTTGTCTGATCAGATTTACCGATCCTTCAGTGGAAACGTGTGCTATGTGAATTCTTGCCTCGGTAAACTCTGCCAGTTTCAGGTCACGTGCAACCGCTATCTCCTCCGCTATCGAGGGAATTCCGCACATACCCAGGTTGGTGCATACATATCCTTCGTGCATAACCCCATTGGCTGAAAGGCCCAAATCCTCGCAATGAGATATCACCGGCAGGTCAAACATACGGCTGTATTCCAGCGCATTTCTTAACACCTGCGAATCGAAAACAGGTCTGCCGTCGTCTGAGATGGCCACCACCCCGGCTTGAACCAGATCATAAATCTCGGTAAGTTCCTCTCCTTTCCGATCTTTGGTTATGCATCCAATGCAGTATATCTTGCACTTGGCCTCTTTAGCCTTTCGATAAACGAATTGTACCGTCTCCTGGTTATCAATCGGGGGTTCGGTGTTGGGCATGCAGCAGAGGGAAGTGAAACCTCCGGCGACAGCGGCACACGAGCCGCTATATAACGTCTCCTCATCCTCTCTACCCGGTTCTCTTAAGTGAGCATGCATGTCTATAAAGCCGGGTACGACTATCTTGCCCCTGGCGTCTATTACATCCTTTGCCTGGACTCTGCCTTTGGGTCTCTCTATTGTCTTGATCATCCCATCCCGGACGAAAACGTCAGCGATCCGATCCGTTTTGGATTCCGGGTCGATTACCCTGCCACCAGTGATGGCAAGGTCAAATTCAGTATGCTTTTCATTTCCCGCCGGCGCCGGGACTTTTGATTTTCTGGATTTATTCAACTTTTCCTTCTCCTCCGCTTAAGAGATAAAGCACTGCCATCCGTATGGCCACCCCGTTGGTCACCTGATCTAAGATCACCGAGTGGGGTCCGTCTGCCACCTCAGGGGTAATCTCTACGCCGCGGTTAATGGGTCCCGGGTGCATTATGGTGAAATTCTCGTTCAGCCTTTCGAGTCTATCTTTGGTGATTCCGAACTTATTGGTATACTCGCGGAGAGACGGCAAAAGCCCTCCCTTCTGTCTTTCGAGCTGAATCCGCAAGACTATCACCACGTCTGCACCCTCCAGGGCTCGATCCAAATCTGAGTATACCTTCACCCCCATCTTTTCGATCTCCACAGGCATCAATGTAGTGGGGCCGCACACGGACACGTCCGCTCCCATGGTGGAAAATCCCCATATGTTTGACCTGGCCACCCGACTGTATTTTATGTCTCCCACTATGACAGCCTTTAGGCCCTTGACTTTTTTGTATTTCTCCCGGATGGTAAACAGGTCCAAAAGCCCCTGAGTTGGATGCTCGTGCGCACCATCTCCGGCGTTGATTATCGCCGAATCCAAACATTGAGTAAGGAAATAGGGAACCCCCGAGGCTTGGTGACGCACAACCACCATGTCGGTTTTCATGGCTTCGATATTTCGCACGGTATCCTTCAAGGTCTCCCCTTTTCGTGTACTGGACGTGGCCGCGGAGAAGTTGACCACCTCTGCGGAGAGGCGTTTTTCTGCCAGTTCGAATGAAATGCGGGTACGGGTGGAGGGTTCATAAAATAGATTCACCACGGTAACGCCCCTCAGAGTCGGGACTACCCTTATGGGACGTGCCAGAATCTCCTTGAATGTCTCCGCCGTATCCAGAATCAGATTTATTTCCTTCCTGCTCATCCCCTCCAGGCCGAGCAGATGTTTGCTTTTCAATTTCATCCAACCTCCAGGTCAGTTTACGGTATACCGTGAACCGATTACTGTTAACCGTTTACTGCTTGATGATGGAGACGCTATCTTCCCCGTCCACCTCTTCTATCTTTACCTTTACTCGATCATCCTGGCCCGTGGGAATGTTCTTACCCACATAATCCGACCGGATGGGGAGCTCGCGATGTCCTCTGTCCACCAAGACGGCAAGCTGTATGCTTCTGGGCCGACCAAAGTCTATGATCTGATCTAGAGCCGCCCGAACGGTTCTGCCCGTATACAACACATCGTCAACCAGAATTATGATTTTGTCCACCACGTCAAAAAGAATGTCCGTCTTTTGAACCAGCGGCTGTTCCAACTTGGTCTGAATGTCGTCACGATACAGAGTGATGTCCATCATCCCCACCGGGATTTCCACCTTTTCGATTTCCTCAATCAATTTGGCAACTCTTTCTGCCAGAGGCCCACCCCTGTTCTGGATTCCGATGACGGCCATGTTCTCCGCCCCTTTGTTCTTCTCCACTATCTCATGAGCGATGCGGATCAAAGCCCTCTGAATACTCTTGGCATCCATGACCTGGACGCTCTTTTGTTTTCTGGGCACTTGTTTCCTCCTTGCGGTCAAACCGGGGGCAAAAAAAATCCCTCCCTCAGATCTTGCCAGGGAGGGTCCATATTCGAAATCGCACTCTTATCATCTCACCTTTTCTAGCTTCGCCGAACTAGTTTAAAAGGCTTCTCTTTCGCCCCTAATCTATTCAACACTTACGCTTTGTCAAGTCTTTTTTTGAAAGATTTTTTCAACCAGCCCAAGAAAATACTTGACCTGCGATGAAAGGCAAATTATTACCGAACGGTAAGTAAGGAGCCGGCTCCCTTTTGAACACCAAAGAAAAAATCGTAAAGACGGGCCTGCGGCTCTTCTTGCAGAAGGGATATGAAAAAACCTCTCTCAATGATATCGTCTCGCCAAGTAAGAATTAGCAAGCCCGCCATCTATCACCACTTCAAGAACAAGGACGAGCTTTTTCATGGGGTCCTGTCTTTGTTTTTCGAGGAGATGGGGAAATGGAGCAAGTCCCGTTTCGAATCGTGCAAGACCCTAAGAGAACTGTTAACGGCGTTTTTCCAGTTCCCAATATCCTGCAGGGAGGTGGCTGACACACTCTTTGGAAAAAACAAAAAGAATGCTTCCTACAGCTTTCTCGAGCTTCTCCTGACCGCAAGCAAGAGGGATCCTGGTATTCAGAAGAGGATCGAACAAGGATTCCTGATGACCCGCAAGTTTCTGAAAGATGGACTGGTAAAAGCACAAAAGAGAGGCGAGATCAGGGGCGACATCGATTGCCAAATGCTGGCATTTCAAATCCACGCGCTGATAGAGGGGACAGGCGTAATCAGCTATTTAGACAAATCCGTGGATATGGAGACGATCGGCGAGAAGATGTTCAACAATGTCTGGAAGATGCTGAAGAAATGAAAATTTTTTGGGTGGATTAGTTACTTACCGGTAAGTAATAGCAAACGAGCACACAGTGAAGAATCAGACACTTCCTGCGCTACTACGATTACCCGTCGCGTTAGCTCTAGGGCTGGTCATTTCCGTCCTTGCGCTAAAGGCGCCAGGTGTGTTCGGAGTAATGGAAACCTCTCCCCCCTGGTTAAGCGCGTTTGTCACCCACTCGCTTATGTGGATACTTTCCATTCTGACAGTTACCTTCCTGACGAAAAGGAGAATGAAAGACTATGGCTTCACCAGGGGCAGATTCCGACTAACTGGCAGGATATTCTTGTGGATTCTTCCTGCGGCGGCACTGTCCGTCATGGGCTTCTTAGCCTCCCGTGCCGGAGCAAAGGCTGAATCGAGCCTCGGACTTTCCCCGCTTCAGACCATCTTGTTCGTCTGGTTTTATGCCACCTTGGCAGAAGAGGTTTTTACGCGGGGACTACTCCAGGGCTTTCTCTCACCTTTAACCAGATACGGGATCAACTTCTCCAGGAAGTTGCGTCTGAGCCTGCCGGTGCTTTTCAGCGGGTTGTATTTTGGAATGACGCACATCGTGGCAGTTGACAAGATGGGACCGCCGGTGATACTGCTGGCAACTCTGCTGGGAATTGTGGCTGGTTATTATCGAGAGAAGACCGAGAGTTTGATTCCGGCAATGATCATTCATGCCCTTTTCAACATAGGCGGATCTCTGCCCATGTGGGTTCTGTCGTGGCTGCTCTGACCGTTATACTCCGAAATGACGTTTGACAGCGCGTGGGAATCAGGCTACAATGTAAACGAATCTGGCGAAAAAAATGAAACAGAGTTAAGCATCGGATTGTAGTCTATGTAGCCGCTGCACCATTTGCTCCCAGACAGCGAAACCTTAAGCTGGCGGTTGGTGAATGGCGATGGAAAATTCAAGGGAAATCCCGGTTAAGATCAGAAAGCTTCAAAGCCCAGAGGACGCCCGGCAGTGTGCCAGGCTTATGGCTGGCTCAGAGCCATGGATAACCTTGCGTCGAACCTTCGAGAACTCCCTTAAGATGTTAACGGACTCATCAAGAGAGGTCTACGTGGGAACGGTGGATGGTCAGGTCGTCGGTTTTATTGTCCTCATAATGTCCGGGGCATTTGTGGGCTTTGTCCAGACGATTAGCGTGGCGCCGGAATGGAGGAACCAAGGTATAGGCAGCAGGTTGTTGAAGTTTGCCGAGGACATGATATTCAAGAAGACCCCGAATGTATTCATGTGTGTTTCTTCCTTCAACAGAAATGCTCAGAGACTGTATGAGAGACTCGGATACGAAGTGATTGGAGAACTGAAGGACTATATCGTTCCGGGACATTCTGAGATTCTACTGAGAAAGAGCATTGCCCCTCTGACTGAGTTTAGGCCGTGCCAAGAGTGACGAAGATTCCCGGCGGGGCATTTCGGTCGATGCCGACAGCCGCCACGATTAGTAAGGAAGGAGAAGAAGTTGTCGCCCAACAAAGACTCAAACGATGAGATCGTGCTATCTTATGCACCGGGCATTTCCGGACTGAGCTTCCGCCGCTTCCGCGGGGAGAGAGACTATCCGGTAATGGTTGCAGTCATTAATGGATCCAACAAGGCGGACGGGATCGCGCATACAGACAGCCTTGAGGACGTTACTGCCGCCTACCGGCATCTGGTCAACTGTGATCCGTACAAGGATGTGCTTTTCGTGAAGATGAAGGATGAAGTGGTCGGCTATGCCCGCGTGTGGTGGATTCTGAAATCAGATGGCACCCGGACCTATTGTCACTTCGCGCTTCTGCTGCCCGAGTGGCGAGGTAAGGGCATCCGCCGCGCCATGCTGCGACACAACGAGGACCGGCTGCGGGAGATCGCAAAAGATCATCCCAAGGACGATCCTCGGCTTTTCGAAACCTGGGCAGCCGATACCGAGACTGACTGGGAGTCCCTGTTGATTGCCCACCGCTACGAAGCGGTGCGTTACTTATTCGAGATGGTGCGTCCGAATCTGGATGACATTCCGGATATGCCGATGCCCGAAGGTTTGGAGGTCCGTCCTGCCCAGCCAGAGCATTACCGAAAAATATGGGACGCCGCAGGAGAAGCTTTTCAGGATCACTGGGGCGCCACTGAATGGCGAGACGAGTGGTTCGAGCAGTGGCAGGAGAAACCCATCTTTAATCCCAAGCTGTGGCAGGTGGCCTGGGACGGCTATGAGGTTGCGGGAATGGTGTTGAACTTCATTCACCAAGAGGAGAACAAGGAATTCAACCGTAAACGGGGGTATACGGAGGAGATCGGTGTGCGGCGGCCCTGGCGCAAGAGAGGCTTGGCCCGAGCGCTGATCGCCCGGAGCTTCAAGGTGCTCAAGGACCAGGGCATGACCGAGGCTGCCCTGAGTGTCGACGCAGAGAACATCACCGGCGCACTGGGGCTCTATGAAAGCATGGGGTTCCGTACGGTCAAACGGCATACCACATTTCGCAAGCCAATGGATTGACTATATACCGGATTCGATTATGGGGTGTCGCGGAAGGCTTCAGCTTTACATTCACAGACCCTGTTGGAGACCTGAAGGTCTCCGCTACACCCACGCTCTGGCGCAAGGAAAGCCGGACAGGTCTCACGACCAATGGCCAGCAGGCATACCCGACCTACAAGCCTAACTCGATGTTCTGACGACTGCCAGACGCATAGTGGCAACCGGAAAGCCAAACAAGAAAATCCTGATTGTATCGTGAATGATGCCGCCTTCATCAATCAAATTCTCATCTTTACACCGCAGGCGCCACCTTCTGCCCCTGTAGTAACACCAGATATAATATGGGGTGAAACGAAACCCCTTTTCGTGCAAGATGATATCTGCCCCGAGCGGCATATCGTCGGCAGTCACGTGAAGCCGGTCTGGCCCGACGATCTCCACGAACATGGTTCGCCTAATCACGTTCCCCGAGGAGAATTCGAAGCGCTCTTTGACCACCCAGAGGATGTCCGACAGCCGGATGGACTCGCTCGAAAACCGAATGCGCTGTTTGGGTATCATCCACCTGAGTAACGTATGCGGGCTCAGCTCACCTTCTCCATTCCAAATCCCGGTAAAGAACTCCATTGGTTGAAGAGGCGTGATCATCTTGTATGTTATAACCTCAAATGAGAGCTTCGGGAATAATCCCGTGTTTGGACCTAACCACGTGGTTGAGTCCCTTTGCGGGATGTCGAAAGCATACCCAAAGCGTCAAGAGAATCTTTTAGATTCTTCGGTGGCTTGGGTTTCCTCAGAATGACACTGTATCTCCACCGTACGATAACACCCAGCGGGAACACAGAAAGCTTTAGTCCTTGGCGGCTCTGGTATACGTATCTACTATCCAAAAAATGCCAGCAGATCCTTTTCTGAGAAGACCTGCCTTTTGACCTCAACTCCCTTTTCTTCCAGCTTCCAAACCAACTCCGACACCTGAGGAAGATCAAGTCCCACCGATCTTATCCTATCACCATCTTCAAAGAATTCTCCTTTCTCACAGAAGGCGAGCAACCCGCCCTGATCCAGGAGGATGATCTTGTGCGTCAACTCGGCGATCAGATCCATATTGTGTGAGATCAGAATACTGGTCACTCCAGCTGAGTTTAGTTCTCTGAGAATACCCTTTATCTCACGTGTGCTTCTGGCGTCCAAGCCACAAGTAGGTTCATCCAGAACCAGAATTTCGGGTTTCAGAGCGAGTATTCCGGCAATAGCTGCTTTTCTCTGTTCTCCGCCGCTCAAGGAAAAAGGAGAGCGGAAGGCCAATTGCTCGAAATCGAGGCTCACCTTCTCCATCGATCCTCTTACCCTGGCGTCTATCTCCCGCTCCGAAAGTCCCAGATTCCTGGGGCCGAAGGCTATGTCGCTGTATACCGTATCTTCGAACAACTGCAATTCTGGAAACTGAAACACCAATCCTACCTTTTGTCTGAGCTTTTTCAAATCAATGCTTTTTCCCTTGGTATTTTGGCCCTCAACCAGCACCTCTCCGGATGTGGGAAGGAGCAGAGCGTTCAGATGTTGAACCAGAGTGCTTTTGCCTGAGCCGGTCGGCCCCACCAAGCCGATGAAGTCTCCCTTCTTTATCTCCAGGCTTATTCGGTCCAATGCCTTTCTCGCGGTCGGCAATCCTTGATCGTACAGATAGCTTAACATGTTTATTGAAATCTGTGTGGGGGTAGCGTCCGCTATCCGCGACCGGCCATGCGCCGTAACTTCGCTCAGGGTCATCTTGCGGGTTTTGACGATCTTCGCAATTCCGCCTGCCAAATCATCCAGGTTCAGGTATTCGTCTGACAGCGGCCATCCTTTTTGTCTTAGCGCGGAGGCCATCCTGACCGGAAAAGGAACGTCAAGTCCAATCTTTTCCAATTCCTCTTTGTGCCTAAATATCTCGGCAGGAGGGCCGTCCAGCACTATCTTGCCCTGGTGCATTACCAGAACCCTATCTGCAGCAATAGCTTCTTCCGGAAACTGGGTGATGTGAATTATAGTTACGTTTCTTTCGTCCGACAACATTGGCAGAAGACACAGGACTTCTCTTTTCCCCACCGGATCCAAGAGAGACGTGGGCTCATCCAGGATCAAATACTCAGGCTGCATGGACAGCACCGAAGCTAAAGCCACCTTTTGCTTCTCTCCCCCGGACAGCTTATGGGGTGGGTGATTTCTGTATGCTCCCAGATTGAAATACTTGAGTGCCCTTTCGACTCTCCCTCTGATCTCCTCGTAGGGCAACGCCAGATTCTCCAAGCCGAAGGCTATCTCCCTTTCGACCGAGGTTGAGATGATTTGATTGTCCGGGTTTTGAAACACCATCCCCACTTTCTGGCGAATCAGTTTCTGAGAATTCTTATCCGAACTGTTCAGACCATCCACCCATACCTGTCCGGTTTGGGGCAGAATAAGTGCATTTAGGAGCTTGGCCAAAGTGGTCTTGCCCGATCCATTGGAGCCTATGATGGCGACGCATTCTCCCTTCTTAAGCTCCAGATTTGCGTTGTCCAGGGCCAGGACCGATCGCTCTTCGTCAAGTTCGTATCGGTGTGAAACCTGTTTTAGCAGTATCATGTTGTGGAATATAGAGGTAACCAAAATCTTTGTCAAACGAATATGGGGACACGAGCTCCAGCTTGTTTTTTTGCTAAGAGTTGGCCCGGGATGTCAGGTTCAGAAATCGGGCGGAACTCAGCCTAAGTCAGCTTTTCACCTCATACTACTATGTTCCACGCGCACACGCCCTTCAAAATAAGGGTTGACATAATGGAAACAACGTTTTATATAGAACATGTCAGCTGAGTTGCACGCAGATTTAGGTTAGTGCCTGCCAGGCTCCTCAGAGAAGGCGGATAGTCACAGGACAAAACCACGTGAAGGCATCAAGATTAGGCGTCAAGACTGAAAATTCTCCCCTGTCCGCCGGGATTCGAGCGTATAGTCATTTAGATTTGTTTTTTGGATCAGCCGACGTAGAAGCCGTTTTTGCCATTTGCTTGCACAATCTGAGCTATGAGTCCTCAAAGAAGATTTGTCTTACGCAATAAGATAGTGGTAGTTCCCATGGGAGATATAGACTACTCCCTGGTCAACAAATTAGCCTCCCAGCTGGTTTCGTATTTCAACGTGGGCGTCGACATTCTGCAGGGAGCCAAGATTCCGTCCGAAGCTTTCAATCAGCAGAGGGGGCAACACTATTCTACCGTGATTCTGAACAAGTTGGAACTGATGAAGTCAGGCCCCGGGGAGAAGATTCTGGGCTTGGTGGACGAGGATCTTTACGTACCCTCCAAAAACTACGTGATCGGGGAGTCAGATCCTGTGGGTAAATCGGCCGTGGTTTCGCTCTTCAGACTGAGGCGCGAAAATTACGAGATGCTGGACGAAGCCAAAGTTCTGCACTCACGCGTGCTCAAGGAGGCCGTTCATCACCTAGGACATTTTTGGGGATTTGAGGATTGTCGCAATCCCAAATGTGTCATGTACTTCACCGACGACGTGGCCCAGGTTGACATGAAAACCAACAGGTTTTGCGACAATTGTTTGAGAAGAGTAAAGGTCCGGCGCTGACAGGATGTGCAGACGGTAATCTACACTATCGGGACATCCACCCGCAGCATCGAACAATTCACATCATTGTGCAGAAAGTTCAAGCTTCGGGCCGTGGTGGATGTCAGAAGATTTCCCACCTCAAAGTTTGACCATTTCAAAAAAGACAACATAGCTTCAGAACTTGGGCAGAGAGGGATCAAATACTTTTATCTGGGGGATGTCTTAGGCGGATTCAGGCGTAAAGGCTATGACGAGCATACGCGCTCCGCAGAATTTGAGCAAGGGATAGAGAAACTAAAAGAGATTGCCCGCCAGTTTAACACGGCGTTTATGTGCGCAGAGAGATTCCCCTGGAGATGTCATCGAAAATTCATCGCTTCGCGGCTTATGCAGGATGGATGGAGAGTAATTCACATTCTGGATAAGGAGAAGGCTTGGGAGCCAAAAGGAATACCAACACTTTTCGATCGGGATATTTGAAGCTTCATGAAACAGGAGAGCTCTCCCGAAGGATTGTAGAACTCTGGGAAAGATTAAAAAGTTGCGACATCTGCCCGCACCGGTGCCAGGTCAATCGACTCGAGAACCAGAAAGGCAAATGCAGAACCGGCAAGAAAGCTGTGGTGTCCAGCTTCGGTCCTCACTTTGGCGAGGAAAGTCCCCTGGTGGGAAGATACGGTTCGGGAACCATATTTCTGACCAACTGCAACTTAAGTTGCATCTTCTGTCAGAATTATGACATAAGCCATCTGGGTCAGGGTTACGAAGCAGGTGAGGAGAAGATCGCCGAACTGATGCTGTCTTTACAGAACATGGGTTGTCACAACATCAACTTCGTGACCCCCACTCATGCTGTTCCTCAGATTGCCAGAGCACTCTCTTATGCTGTCGAACAAGGGCTGAATGTTCCTCTGGTCTATAACAGCGGGGGCTATGACTCAGTTTCCACGCTGGAGCTTCTGGATGGAATATTTGACATCTATATGCCGGATTTGAAATACTCAGATAACAACATCGCCCAGAGGTACTGCATCGCCAAGGATTATGCCAAAGTAGCCAGGGACGCCATCAAGGAAATGCACCGACAGGTGGGCGACCTGGTGATCGACGAAACAGGCATAGCTCTAAGGGGGCTTTTGATCCGTCATCTGATCTTGCCCGAGGATCTGGCCGGAACCTACGATGCCATGAAATTCATCGCCGAGGAGCTTTCCAAGAATACCTATGTCAATATAATGGACCAATATCGTCCCTGCTATAGAGCTAATGAACATCCTCCTCTGAATCGAAGGATCACCAAAGATGAATTCGCTCGCGCCGTGAAGACAGCCCGGGAATTCGGAATAGAAAGATTAGATGGCCCAAGGAGCTATAGATTGCTTTAACGTGGACTCATAGGAGCCTCGCCCCCTATCCCCCTCTCCATTTTATGGAGAGGGGGAACACAAGGGGGAGAGGTTATAAATATGAATCATTCGCCATCCACCCTCTCACATCGCTGGCGTGTCTCTCTGGATGAGGCAAAGAAAATTCAGCAGAAGCTCTCCCGACAGGTCATTCCGGAGGACGACTTTGACAAGATCGAAAGAGTTTTGGGAGTCGGAGTTATATTTTCAAAAGCTCAGGAAGAGGTGTTTATAGGTTGTGCCAGCTTTTCGCTTCCGGGTTTGGAGGTTCAGAAGACCGCATTCCATAGAGAAAGACTGAGTTTCCCCTACACACCGGGATTTTTCGCGTTCAGCGCAGGTCCAGCCATTCTTTCAGCGCTGAAAAGGATTGAAAGGCCGGATTTGATAATGTTTCCGGGCAGGGGGATCGCTCATCCCAGGGGATTGGGTCTGGCAAGCCATCTGGGTTTACTACTTGACCTCCCCACTATCGGCTGCTCCAAAACACCTCTGTGGCGCGATTATCCGCAGCTATCTTTGAAGAAAGGAGCGCATGTCCTAATAAAGGGAGAAAGAAAGAAGTTCACAGGAGCGGTGGTCAGAACCAGACAAGCCAAGAAACCGATCTATGTTACACCGGGACACAGAATCTCAGTTGAGAGTGCGGCGAAGATCGTGCTCCAGTGCAGTCCAAGATACAGGATACCTGAGCCTCTGAGACAAGCTCATATCCTGGCAAAGAAGGTGGCAGAAGGAGATGGAATCGGACCGGGATGAATTCTGGCCTTATGGAGGCTTGCCGTAAGGGCAATTCATGAATTGCCTTTACGACCCATGGGCAAGAACCCAAAGGGCAAAGCATTCAGCCCTGCCCCAAGTTGTTTTGGCCAAAGCACCTACCTGGAGAGGATAGCATGAAGGCGACCCTTACGATCCCAAATAGTCTCCCTCCGATAACGGTATTTAAAATGAGTTGACAATGAGTCTGACATAAGTTAGTATTGAGTAGGTTTGCAACATCCTTCCCCGGGTCGAAGCCATGCAAAGAGAGCTGGTCAATCAATACAAAAGGCAGGACGTGTTCCGTTGCCCTCACAAGGCTCATTTCCGTTTTGAAAAGAACGTGTCGGTGTATCACGTCCTGAAGGAAAAGAAATGCTTTCCCGAAGGATGCATCTATTTCCTGTGGAAATGCCATCTTCTGAATAAAGGTAACTCCTGTCCCAAGAAATACGAGCATGTAGGAAGAGATTGCTTTTCCTGTAAGAATTTCTTTGACGAGAAGATAATCTATCAGCCGGAGATCGCTCTGAGTCCCGAAGATTATGAGAAATTCGAGAGGAATCTGGAGGAGTTTGAGGAGTGGTTGAAGGAGACCGTGGGAAGGTGGATTGAATTCTCTGGAACGGTCAACTCGGTCAAGCCGCATTTCAGAAAGATCAGATTCGGATCAAAGGAGACTCTAACCTTTCCCGGGTTCCTGATAAGTTTCAAAGAAGGCTACTTGGACAGAGTCTTTTTCAAAGATCATATCTTCCTCACTGTCAGCAGAAAGACCCAGCAAAACCTGAAATTCGCCCCGGGAGACGAAGTGGAATTCAGAGCCCGGCTCAGAACCGATCGGGGAAGAATAATACTTGAGAAAATCAGGTACGTGGAGTTCCCGCACAAAGAGGGGGAACCGTCCTGGACCTTAAGCCAGGCTCTGGTGGCCAAAAACACCGGCAAGGAAATTGACTGCCAGCCGGAAAAGTGCATGATATGCGAGAACGGAAGCCTTATGGATGTGGTTGAGAAGACAGACAAAACCTCGAAGGTCCGCAGGCATCTTTTCTGCATGATGGGAGTGGAAAACCCTGATGAGTGCCTCCATCATCTGTCCGGGAAATTAAAGCAAAGTTCGACCTGATGGAAAGTTAAGCTTGACATGTCCGCACATTTCTCTCCGGAATTGCTCGACCAGATCAGAGACGCCAATGATATCGTCGACCTGATCTCGGACTACGTGCCGTTGAAAAAAAGGGGCAAAAACTGGGTGGGATTGTGCCCTTTTCACGCAGAGAAGGATCCGTCCTTTACCGTCACTCCTGACAAACAGATCTTCTACTGCTTCGGCTGCGGAGAAGGAGGAAACGTGATCAGCTTCTTGATGAAGCACGAGAAGCTGAGCTTCCCGGAGGCGGCCAAGCTCCTGGCAAAGAGAGCCAAAATAGCTCTGCCCAAAGAAAGCTTTGACACAAAAAGAGCCAAACAGCTGGATAAGCTGTATTACGCCAACCAGGTAGCTAACGAATATTTCCACAAGAATTTGTATCGCCAAAAACCGGGTAAACGAGCAAGGCAATATTTGAAAAAGAGGGGCTTTGATTCGGGGACCCTGGAGCTTTTCTCTCTGGGTTATGCTCCTCCGGAGTGGGAGGGTCTGGCAAGTTACGCCAAAACCAAGGGGATTGAGCCAGAGATATTAAACCAGGCCGGGCTGGTCGTACCCCGAACGGAAGCCTCTGGTTTCTATGATCGTTTCAGGAACAGGATTACGTTTCCCATTTTCAACCTCTCCGGGAAGATCGTGGGCTTCGGAGGCAGAGTGTTGGACGACAAGGACGTGCCCAAGTATTTGAATTCCCCGGAGACCCCCATTTATCGCAAGGGCAAAATCCTCTACGGTCTGAATCTATCTAAAGATGAGATCAGGCAAAAGGGAGGCGCAATCTTAGTCGAGGGATACGTTGATCTTATCAGCTTATACCAGGCTGGAGTAAAGAATGTGGCTGCCTCCTCGGGCACAGCTTTCACTCAGGATCAGGCCAGGCTTCTGTCTCGATATGCAGAAAAGGTGTACCTCTTCTTCGATGCGGATTCCGCCGGACAATCCGCTGTCTTTCGCAGTGTGGATTTGCTCTTCAGCGAAGGCATAGAGGTCTTCGTGGTTGGCCTGACGGAAGGGGAAGATCCCGATTCCTTCGTGCGAAAATTCGGGGCAAAGGCAGTAGGAGAAAAAATCCAACAGGCCAGACCCTTCATAGATTTCAAATATGATTCTTTGGGACAGGATTTTGACAAGCTTTCCCTGAAGGAGCAGGAAAAGGTCATCTTTGATTTAGCCTATACTGCTGGAAAGATCACCGACGAAATCCGGAAAAACCTCTTCGTCAAGAAGATCGCACAGAGATTCAAAATAAACGAAGCGTCTATCTTGAAGCTGGTGGGCAAGAAGAAACCATCCACAGTCGGCGGTCGGCGCACGACCGACGGCGGACATCCCGGCGAAGCCTGGCTGAGCCGGGGAGAGGAAATCGAGAGAGGGATACTGAGGCTTTTGATGGAGGATCGTGAGCTTCTAAAGCTGGCCACGGGTAAACTGATCCCGGACGATTTCTCTAACTCTGACCACAAGGAGATCTTTCAACTTATCAAGGTCAACAAGAAAGTTTCTCCGGCCAACCTTATGGACAAAGCCGAAAGCGAAAGAGCAAAGGAATTGATTGTTCAGATCGCCAGCAGAGATTTGGGGTTAGCAGAGCTTGCTGTTCAACTGACTGACCATCTCGCAAGTTTGGCCAAACTGAAAAAAAACACCAAGATGATGACGCTGAAGCAGAACATACAAAGAGCCCTGCAAAACGGAGACACACAGACAGCAGATCGTCTTACCAAGGAATTCGAGAAATTGAAAAAAAGTGAGTCCAAGACCAACACCGGGAACTCGCACGGATTGTGAGAAAAGGCGACGCTGCTGAAATAGAAAAAATATCTCAATAATGGTGTGTTCCTTCCTCCTTTTGGAGATTCTGCCTGCCAACGGGACTTTCCGTACAGGTTGCTAACGGGTTGCTACGATCCATCTCGCTCCCTCAAATAACATTTGCAGTAATCCCCCCCGACCCCTATTTTACCATGAATTCGACTGTATGAGAGAATCCTGATGCCGACAAAAACGTTTCCTTTCAAGTACCTTGCTTTGATTTACGCGATATTGATTTTTGTCGTCTCCAGTATCCCCTCGATTAGCCCCCCCTCTCTTGGATTGGTGCTTGAAGACAAAATCTTGCACTTCACCGAATACATGATCTTTTCCCTCCTTCTGTTTCTGGCATTTTTTACCTCCAAAAAAGAGTTTTTCAAAAGGAGTGCTTTCCTTCTCTCCAGTGTTATCGGAATCGCCTATGCCTTCTCTGACGAGATTCATCAGAAATTCGTCCCGGGAAGAAGTTGCGAATTCTTGGATTTTGCGGCGGACTGTCTGGGGATTGTTCTGATGCAGATCGGCATCTGGCTGTATCTGAAACGAAAGAGAGCTGGTTTGACGGCTCCTTAGCAGTTTTGGAAAAGAAGAGTCCTGGGACGGTTTTTCTCTTGCGGAAAACGTAGAATTTCAGTATATACTGGACAAAATATTGGATTGGACTTCCGACCACCGACGGATTAAACATCAAAATCAAGGAGATCTGTAATCATGACAGACGATACCAAGAAAGCCTATGAGCGGCTTCTACAATTAAGCAAGGAGATTTATCTTTTGGACCATTCCATGGCGCTTCTGGACTGGGATCAGAAAACATACATCCCCAAAGGAGGATCAGAGAATCGTGGAAACCAGTTGGCCCTCTTAGCAGGAATAAGTCATCAGAAGGCCACCTCCCCGGAAATCGGAGACCTTTTGAAACAGCTCGAGGGGAGTCCCCTCGTGAGTGACCCGGATAGCTTTGAAGCCGCCAATATCCGGGAGATAAAACACTCTCACGAGAAACTGGTCAAGATTCCTCAATCGCTGGTGGAAGAGATAGCCAAAGTGACGACCGTGGCCCACGAGGTTTGGGCCGAGGCCCGAAAGAAGTCAGATTTTTCTATTTTTCTCCCCTATCTGGAAAAGATTATCAAACTGAAGCAGCAACAGGCCGAAGCTGTGGGCTACGAAAAACACCCGTACGACGCCCTTTTAGATGATTTTGAGCCGGGCGCAACCATAGAAACCGTGGCAAAGGTCTTCTCAGATTTTCGTAAGGAACTGGTCGATCTGGTCAAGTCTATAGTCAGTTCCGACAAGAACCCTGACACTTCTATCTTGAAGCGGGATTATCCCGCCCACCGTCAGGAGAGATTTGGCAAGGAGGCGGCTGCCGCCATCGGGTACGATTTCGACAAAGGAAGGCTGGACGTCACGGTTCATCCCTTCTGCACCACCATAGGTCCGGGAGACGTGCGCATCACCACCCGATACAATCCCAATCATTTCGGCCAGGCATTCTTCGGCATTCTGCACGAGGCCGGTCACGGCATCTATGAGCAGGGACTGGACCCGGAACGTTTCGGGACTCCCTGTGGTGCCTTCGTCTCTTTAGGCATTCATGAATCTCAATCGCGCATGTGGGAAAATCTGGTGGGTCGCAGCAAAGCCTTCTGGAAACACTACTTCCCTATGGCTCAAAGGACCTATCCGGAGGCGTTAGGCAAGGTGAAATTCGATGATTTCTATTTTGCCATAAATGAAGTCAAACCCTCCTTCATTCGGGTGGAGGCGGACGAGGTAACCTACAATCTCCACATCTTAGTCAGATTCGAGATCGAACAGGCATTTTTCAGCGGCGATCTTGCGCCCAAGGATATTCCGGGGTCGTGGAACGACAAGTTCAAAAGCTACTTCGACATCGTTCCCCCGGATGATTCGCGCGGGTGCCTGCAGGATATACACTGGAGCGGAGGCTCTATCGGCTACTTCCCTACCTACGCCCTGGGTAATCTTTACTCAGCGCAGTTCTTCGCGCAAGCAAAGAAAGACTTGGGTGATTTGGAGGAACAATTCGCCAAAGGGGAATTCGGCAAGCTAACGGAATGGTTGAGAGAGAAAATCCATCGCCAGGGCAAGCGCTATCGTGCCGAAAAGCTGGTGGAGGTGGTGACCGGGAAGCCGCTTTCCCACCGCCCCTCGATGGATTATCTCAAGAGCAAATACGGCGAGCTTTACGGCATCTGAGTAAAAATTGACGACAACTCATCACACCTTGCGCTGGGGTCTTCTGCGCGCAACGGCGGTCATGGCGTTGCGTCGGAAGCAGTCCAGTGAGAACCTGGCGGATGACATGTGAGGCCATTATCGAATCACGCGCATTCAGATAAGGACTTGAACTGTCGATGAGTCCGACTTAACATAGGGGGTCCGAAGGGGCTTTTCAAACGTGACTCCACGGCGGCACGTATCTTAAGCACAAAGTGTACACCGAGCCTTCTTTAAAGGGAGAAACATGAAAAGAAATCTCATTTGCATTCTGGTGTTGGCGTTCGTGTTGTTCATCGGAGCCGCCAGCGTTCTCCCCTCCAACACCGATACCGGGGAAAAATCGGAGAAAGATAGCTCCTCGAAAGAGAAACCGGCCAAGCTGACCTGGTACAAATATGATGAAGGCCTGATCAAAGCCAAGAAGGAGAAAAAGCACATCATGGTGCATTTCTACACCACCTGGTGCGGCTGGTGTAAGAGAATGGACCAGAATACCTTCAATGATGAGGAAATCAAGAAGGTGCTGGACGAAAGCTACGTTCCCATAAGGGTGAATGGTCAATCCGGCCAAAAGCTGAAGCTTGACGGAAAGGAAGTCTCCGAAAGACAACTGACAGCTCAATATGGCGTTCGTGCCTACCCCATCACCTGGTTTCTCAAGCCATCCGGAGAGCGGATAGCCCCCCGGCGGGGATATGCTGGACCTGATGAGTTTTTATATATTCTCAACTGGGTCAAGGACGATCTGTACGAAAAGATCAGCTTCCAGGAATTTGTGAAAAAAGAGGAAGACAAGAAAAAACCGAAAAAGAAATAAAGCCACTTGGGGGCTTCAGACCGTTTGAGGGGAAGAGTCTTATTCGAAACCTGCACCGTAAGAGATCAGGAAACCCCTTTTCACAATCCAGAAACCTCGTTTCCGCTTCAGCTGCTTTCGGTCGATTCCGAGTGGCACGACTCCAAGGGGGACAATCTCACCGTATATTTGATCTCCAGCGAACTCACCTATAGCTTCTGAATGCCACCAAGGGTAAACATGTGCGATGGGCTGGAGTGTCAAGCTCCGCCAAGGCGTCCAGACGGACGCCCGTCTGGGCCAGATCTTCGACTTCAGCTTGACCGAGGTTCCGCTAAAGCGGAACACTCCAGATCAGTGGCTCGTAGGCGAGACTCCCAGCCCCGCACAGATTCGGCGGGCAAGGAGCCCCCCAATGAATAGGGTTAATACGTTAATTGCCTCTACGGATCAAAACGGGCTGGATGAATCCAGCCCCCGCAGGCGTTGCACAAAACGTAGGGGTCGGATTCATCCGACCCACCATGGTTTCCCGCTTCGGTCACTGGATTGGTTCGGACAAAAGTGTTTGGTATTTTTTCAGAAGCCTGTCCGCCTCCTCTTGCCGCTTGAAGCTCGACAGATATCTCAATCTAAGGTCGATCATAAGAGGGTACCTTTTCAGATTGAAAAGGGTGCGATCGTTCTTGAAGATACTTCTATCTTGCACTCCCCGCAGCTCAAAATCCGGGAACTCATAAGGATGGGATTTCAAGCTGTCCTTGAGAGAGAAGACCATCCCCTCGGGAATCCTCAAGAACATCTTTCCAACCTCGGGTCCTCCTATCAAATCATCGTACAAGGGTCGGTTCTTGAAGTTCTTAATCAGAAAACTGTTGAGCATTTTTATGTATGCCCTCTCAATCACCTGAGGCTCAAACGGCTGGCGGTTCTCAAAGGGTTGCACCTCCCTGAGGAACCTTTTGATCTCACCCTCCGATGTCTGGTAGAGATGACCATAGCTCTGTTCCACATAATCAAAGTACCATGAACGCCGGCAAAGCTCGGTGTCCAGATAGCTGACATCCGGCCTTTTGAGCTCAACGAATCTCAAGTATAGCCACGGGGAATAGTGATCCCAGACGTTAGTGAGGATGATGGCATCCTTCTTCACTGACCTCATTATGTTAGAGCCAAAATCGTAGGCGAAAAAGTCTCCGCTCCGATCGGCTTGAAAATAATTCTTCTTGAGTTGAATCAGCGGGAGAAGCATGAATAAGAGTATAATCACGCTCGCCAACCTTTTTCCCATCTTGGAGTTTCTGGTGAGTTGAAAGACAAAATGAAGACCGATCCCTATAAAAATGGCATTCACGAGAAAGGAACCTAAGAAATACGGATCAATGTCGGGAATGCCGTAGTTGACGCCATACAGGATGTTCGCGAAAAACAGAAACAAAAGGAACACCAGGATATTCCGATCGCGTGCGAAGAGCCTCCAGATACCCAAAATGGAGAAAGGCAATAAGTAGAAGGGAAATTGATGGAAAAACAGCTCAATGAAGTTTTTGAAGTTGGTGAAGAGCTCCTGGGCTGACCCGGCGAACATCCACACCTGATATTGCCAACCGGTGACATGCCTTACCAAAGCGGTCCAGCTTTCTGGGTTGCCCCAATCCATAATAGGATTTTGGGAGGATCGGATAGGAAGAAACAGATATACGGATACACCCAGGAGATACAGGACAGGAATCACAGCGGCTTTTCTCAATCTCAGACTTCCCTTCCCAAGGCCACTCACCACAATAAACGTGATGCCCGGCAAAAGCAGAATGGTGGACATGTGGTTGCCAAAGCTCAGCGCGTAAACAAACGCCAAAAGATACGGAATCCTGTCGCCCCCCGATTCCCTTCTGCTACGTTGCCATCTCAAGACCAAGAGGATAATCAGGCTGTAAAACAGAACATTCAGCGAATACACCTCATTAGAGGTAGCCTGTGACCATAGAGTGGGAGTGAACGAAAAAATCAGGCAGGCCACAAAAGCAGACCAGATTCCGACCACAGGACGCCCATCCTTCCTTTTCGAGAAGCTCTGGCCAACGGCAACAAGTATGAAAAAGAGGATAATATTGGCTGTACAGGTTAAAAGTAGTGACATAAGACTTACTCGAAAGATGACATCTCTGACGGGAAGCAGGCAGAACAGTCTTCCCAGGAGGGTATAGAGAGGGTAGCCGGTCGGATGTGCGATGCCCAGAGTCTTACACACCACCGCCAGCTCACCAGAATCGATGAACTGCGCGGTGGGTGCCTGGGTGAGAAGAAAGACGAAAAGATCGAAGAATAGGAGAGCGGCGCAGGCAAACGCCGCCCTCCGCTTAAAGGAAATCAAGGTTTATTTTGGGGTTTCGGGTGCTGAGCCTGCCGATTCATCAGCATACTCACGGTCAGCCCGTTCGGCTCTTCAGATTCCTTAAAGGAATCTTCTTAGCTGGCATTAGCAAAACCCAAACTCAAGATCTTATTGAAAGCCCGAATGTCATTGCTAAGAGTCGCCCGCCAAGCGTGGGGACCCCCAAGCAATCTACGTCCCGTCAACCCGCACGAGAAAGAGATTGCTTCACTTCGCTCCCAATGACACTCCTGATATTCCCTGAGGGCCAGTTAGGTTAGCGTGTGGACTTCCACGCTGCTGGCAGTAACGGTAACGCGCGTCAGAATGGGAGGTCGTCGTCTTCGGCTTTGGTCTCTTCCATCTGAGGTTCTTCCACAGCTTCGGGCACCTCTTCTTCAACCTCGCCTTTTCTTCCCAGCATCTGGACGGACTGAGCAACTATCTCTGTGATCCATCTCTTGTTGCCGTCCCGATCGTCATAGGAACGGGTCTGAATTCTTCCCTCCACGTACACGGGACTCCCCTTCTTTAGATATTCATTGCACACTTCAGCCGCTCGTCCGAAGGTGACGATATTGTGCCAGTCAGTCCTTTCTTGAAGCTGCCCGTTCTGGTCTTTCCGTCTGAAATTTGTGGCCAGCGGGAATTTAGTTACCGCTTGTCCACTGGGAAGATAACGCAGCTCCGGATCCTTTCCCAGGTTTCCGATCAAGATGGCCTTATTGACTCCTCTCATGTCGAACCTCCTATCATTTCGAATTTTCAACTGATATTCCAAACTAAAATAAGCCCTGCAAAAACACTTGTCAACTTCTAAATCCACAAACTGTGCTTTTCCCGGAAAATCAGAAGCATTTTCCGCTGCTCTCTGTTTGATTGAGACGGGTTTTCTTTCTTCCGGTTTTTCGAGTCTCGGTGTCCTCATCCTCTGGCCATGATTTTTGAACTTTTCTATTGCCAATTGAACAAACTTATCGTATTTTTGGAGCAATTTGACATCGGAATGTTCTCATGTCCTATACCGGTATCAAGATAAAACGACGTTCTAAGATAGTGGTGGCTTCCTCAAAGAATTTCCCTGGAGGATCAGGTTTCGAAATCGGGCTCAAGCCGAGACATCCAGGAGGTTGCCAGACCACTAACCAATGGATACTGTTCAGGTGACCTGATAAGGCCAGAAGCGAGTTTGAAGGATCGGGCCGAGCGGGAAAAATGCAAGGTTTTTCTTAAGGAAAGTGTTTTCCATGAAGATCCTTTTGGTAAATCCGCCTGCGGGAAGTATCTACCATTTTCTCAGACTGAAAACGCCGCCTCTGGGACTGGCATATATAGCCGCGATGTTGCGCGAGAATGGGCATCAGGTCAGTGTAACGGATCTGAATGTGGAGCCCGTCGATTACAACACCCTGCCGTACGCCGATTTCGACATAGTAGGAATATCGATTGACACCATGCGCTATCCAGTCGCCCTGAAAATCGCCGAGGCTGCTAAACGGAACGGAAAGACCGTTGTGGCCGGAGGACAGCACGTCACCTTTTTTGATTCCCAGGTCCTTTCCACGGGGTTGTTTGACTTCATAGTCAGAGGAGAGGGAGAACTGACCATGCTGGAACTGGCCCGACACATAGAGGGGGGAGATTCCTTTGAGGAGGTGAAAGGCATCTCCTACATCGCTGATGGAGAGGTGGTCCGCACGCCGGGCCGACCTTTGATCCAGGACTTAGATTCCCTCCCCTTCCCGGCTCGGGATCTTTTACCTCTGAAGCGTTATACCACCACCTTAAATGGCCGTTCGCTGGCGGCGGCCCTGACCTCCAGAGGTTGTCCCTTTAACTGCGATTTCTGCGCCTGCTCTCAGTTTTTCGGCAGGAGCTGGCGGACTCGCTCTGTGAACAACGTGATGGAAGAGCTTGGGTTCGTTCGAAAAAAACAAGGCTATGGGGCAGTGGCCTTCTTTGATGATAACTTCACCCTGAATCCCAAAAGGACGGCCAATTTCTGCGAAAACATTCTGCAAAGGGAATGGGATCTATACTGGTGGGCGTTCTCCCGCGTGGACTGGGTGGTGAAACACGAGGAACTGGTCAAGCTGATGGCCCGGGCGGGACTGAAACAAGTCTTCGTCGGCTTCGAGAGCGGAAGCCAGGAGGTTCTGGATCAGTTCGGCAAGGATCTGGACGTAGATAAGTCTTTCAAAGCCGTGGAGATTCTGAGGAAATACAAAATCAGCGTTTGGGCAAGCTTCATCATCGGGGCCCTTAACGAGACCAAAAAGATGATAAAACAGACCATAAAGTTTGCCAACAAACTAAACCCCGACTTCATTCAGTTCGGCATCCTCACCCCCTATCCCGGCACCGCCCTTTACGAGAAGGTGAAAAACCGGCTGCTGACCACCAACTGGAGCAAGTTCTGGGGTGGCGATCCAGTGATCAAGCTGGATAAGCTTACCCCCAAGGAGTTGAAGAAACTTCTCTGGAGAGCTCACCTCTCCTTCTATGCTCGACCCAAAAGATTGTTCTCTGTGGTCCTCCCTTTTTTCCTGAGGACTTCAAAGGATAGCCGGAAAAAGAATAAAATTTTGGTGAAACCCGATCTCAGGCAGAGATAGGGAGACTTTTTTTGATTGTCTGAAAGCCATAGAGGTGTGCTCTGGCTCTCCGCCACAGGCGGATCTGCCCAGGCGCCCATACAGGCCCGTCTGAGGGGGGCGTCTGTCCGCCTCTGGTGAAGATGTAATCCCAGAAGCCTGGACAGTTCCATGCGGGGATTTATGAAATCCAGCCAGACGAGAAAACAAAAAATAAATAACCAGGGGCGTTACACGGTCAAAATAGCCGTGATGGTAATTTTATCGGTACAGACAAGCTTATGTTATACGCCATCTTAAGAGACCAAGAGGGGTGAAGATCAAATGAATGATCTAACAAACAAAAACCGGACGGTCACCATTATCCGGTGGATCGCAAGAATTCTGAGTATTATAAGTGTGGCGTTTCTATTGATTATGGTTGTTCCGCAACTGTTTTCCCCACAACAATCGAAACCACTTGCGTTTGGTGAGACAGTCGGACTGTTCTTTTTCCCATTAGGTGTATGCATAGGTCTGATTATCGCTTGGAAGTGGGAAGGACTGGGAGGAATGATTGCGGTCGGTGGCGCAATCTGTTTCCATGTGACAATGCTAATAACCGGTGGAAGCCTTGATATAAATCCGTTCATTGAGGCCCTGGCTGTCCCGGGACTTTTGTTTTTGACTTGCTGGCTTTTATCTCGTGGCCGGTTAGAGACAAAAGAAGCGACTTCATTTCCGTAATGAAGGCAGCCTGTGAGCATTTAGGAGTGTAGTTTGGCTTTCTGATATTTCGGCAATGGCAATTGCCGAAGCTAATGAACATCGGCATTTCCTAATGCCGATGCATCAGCTAGATGAAGAAGCAGAGCACAGATGACGTATCATGTGTCGTGCCGGGCACTCTCTATCTGGTGAGCACGCCCATCGGCAATCTGGAAGACATAAGCCTGCGAGCTTTGAGAGTGCTCAAACAGGTGGATCTGGTGGCGGCTGAGGATACCCGTCACACAGGCATACTTTTGAAGCATTACAAGTTCCGGAAGCGCTTGATCAGCTATCATGATTTCAACAAAGACAAGAAAGCGCCTCTCTTGATAGAAAACCTGAAAGCAGGCAGGTCGGTGGCTGTGATCTCAGACGCCGGCACTCCCGGCATATCCGATCCGGGCTACCTGCTGGTTAAGCTGGCAGTCCAAAACGACATCAGGGTGGTGCCGGTTCCCGGCGCCTCCGCTTTTCTCTCCGCCTTGGTCGCTTCCGGGCTCCCCACAGACAGATTTGCTTTCGAAGGATTCCTACCGTCTAAGCCGGGGAAAAGGAGGAAGCGATTGGAGAGACTGCGGGACGAAGAGAGGACTTTGATTTTCTACGAATCACCTCACCGTTTCGCCAGAACACTGGATGATGTATCGCAGATTTTGGGACGGCGGAGAATGGTTGTGGCCAGAGAGCTGACCAAGAAGTTTGAGGAAATCCTAAGAGGCGAGCCGGAGAGGATTAAACAGTTGTTGGGGGAACGCAAGGTCAGAGGGGAACTGGTGGTTTTGGTTGAGGGGAGGTCTACCTGAGGTCATCTTCAGGTCGGTTTTGTAGACGATGACAAGCGAGAAAGTCGACAGATATCTCTTGGTAGATAAAGCCACCTTGATTTACATGGCCGCTTTGAGTTTTCTGATCCTGGCCTTCGGTTCCAATCTGCCTGGCTGGGGGATTTACATTGGTTTCAATCTGGGCATCTGCTTAGCCATTGTCCTGATAGCCAACGCTCTAAATCACCGGACGGGCGGCTGGATGTTCTTCCTTCGCCACTGGTATCCTCTGATATTTTTTATCCTGCTTTATGAGGAGACGAGAAACTTAATTCACATGATTTTCCCCCAACCTTTCGACCCTCTGATAAATCAACTGGAACTGGCTCTGTTTAACATTTATCCTACCGTCTGGATGCAGAAATTCGTCTGCTTTGGCTTGAACGAATATCTGATGTTTTCCTACTCCTTTTACTATTTCCTGCTGGTAGCGCTGGGGTTGGGGCTTTTTTCCAGCCGCAAAATCAGAGAATTCGACGATCTGCTCTTCACCTCCGGGGTGGCGTACTACATTTCGTATGTTGGATTCATTCTCTTCCCGGTGGAGGGTCCCCGATTTGCCTTGATGCATAGTCATCAGGTGGAGATATCCGGCGGATTCTTCACCTCCCTGGCTCAAGGTCTGATAGATACGGCTGGCATCCAGGGGGCGGCCATGCCCAGCTCTCACGTGGCAGTGGCGCTGGTGGTCTTGGTCTATGCCAGACGTCATCACCGCGTCCTTTACTGGGTGCTCTCCCCTCTGATAGTCAGCCTGTTTGTTGCCACGGTGTACGGCCGCTTCCACTATGTCTCTGATGTTGCAGCCGGCATTCTGGTGGGCGGAGCCAGCATCCTAGTGTGCGACATGATCATCAGGAAGAAAAGTACCACCCCAAAGCAAGAAGTATTCAAAAAGGAGTTTTCACTTGACTTGGCTAAGTCGGACTGATATTATAAGATTTCAAAAAGTGGAATCCTGACCTTTTTGAGAAAAGTACGCGCAATTCCGATAGTATGACAGAACTTAAACTCTTGAACAAACACTGGGTCTCAGGGTTTGAGACGGTCATTGAACCCCTGGCGAGGCTTCTGATAAACCTCAAGATTCACCCTCACGCTCTCACCTTCTCCGGCCTGGTGATCAGCATTCTGGCTTTCAACTTCTTCAGGCAAGGCCTTTTTTTCTCCGCAGGGGTGATGGTGGTCTTAGCAGGAGTCTGTGACGTGCTGGACGGGAGGCTGGCCCGTGAAACCAACCGCATGTCAAAATTCGGTGCCTTGATGGATTCCACCATAGACAGGTATTCGGAGGTCCTGTTGTTCTTGGGGCTGGCAGTCTTTTTTTACGACAAGCACAGCCACGTAGTCTACCTGATAATCCTGGCCATCGCCGGCTCTTTCATGGTGAGCTACACTCGCGCAAGAGCAGAGGGTTTAGGAATCGCCTGTAAGGTGGGGCTGATGAAAAGAGAGGAGCGAATAACCTACTTGGCTATCGGTTCCCTTCTGGGTGCCATCCCCGGGATCGGAATATATTTCGTTATAGTCACCATTTGGTTTATCGCGATCTTTGCCAATGTCACCGTTGTCCAGAGGGTCATATTCATCAGGAACGAACTCAACAAGCTGGAAGGCAAATAGATTGACATTGATAATAAGCCACGTTCGGCCGAGTCGTCAGCGGGTCGTAACAGAGAAGGAGGTCGTATGGACAAGGTTAGGGTCGCCATAATCGGCGTGGGCAATTGTGCTTCCTCTCTCGTACAGGGGGTGGAATATTACAAGAAAGCAAAGCAAAAGGATTTTGTCCCGGGATTGATGCACGTGAATCTGGGGGGATATCACGTAAGAGATATCGAGTTTTCGGCTGCCTTTGATATCGACAAGAATAAAGTGGGAAAGGATCTTTCCGAGGCCGTCTTTACATCTCCTAACAACACCTACAAGTTCTGTCCGGTGCCCCGCCTGGGGGTTCCGGTTCACCGGGGGATGACCCATGATGGGCTGGGAGAATATCTCTCCAAGATAATTCAAAAAGCTCCCGGCCCTACCGCGGATATAGTCACCATACTTAAGGATACCAAGACCGATGTGGTGGTCAGCTTTCTTCCGGTGGGAAGCGAGGAGGCGACCAAGTGGTACGTGGAGCAGGTTCTGGATGCCGGTTGCGGATTTGTCAACTGCATTCCCGTATTCATCGCCAGGGAAAAATACTGGCAGAAGCGCTTTAGTGATAGAGGCTTGCCGGTGATCGGCGATGACATCAAGTCACAGGTAGGAGCCACCATTGCCCACAGGGTGTTAACCAGGCTTTTCCGGGACAGGGGAGTAAAGCTTCTGAGAACATCTCAATTGAATGTCGGGGGTAACACCGACTTTTTGAACATGCTGGAGAGGTCTCGACTCGAATCCAAGAAGATATCCAAGACCAATGCGGTCACCTCGCAACTGGACTACGACTTGGGCGCCAAAAACATCCATATCGGGCCATCCGATTATGTAGCCTGGCTGACCGATAGAAAATGGGCCTACATAAGAATGGAGGGGCAAACCTTCGGTGATGTCCCCTTAAACGTGGAGTTTAAGCTGGAGGTGTGGGACTCTCCCAACTCCGCCGGAGTGGTGATTGATGCGGTGAGATGCTGTAAATTGGCTCTGAATCACAAGCTCTCAGGAGCTATGGATGCTCCTTCTTCATATTTCATGAAGTCGCCGCCAAAACAGTACACCGACGAGGAGGCACGCACGTTAACTGAAGAGTTCATAAAGAAATATGGACTGAAAGAAAGGAAGGTCGCTTCCCTGAAGAATAAGAAATCGGTGAAAAGATAGAACTCTGGTTGAAGAATAGCTGAGATATCTCAGGGAGGTGGTTGGAATCTGAGGCCACCTCTTTATTTTCTGTCTGAGCCGTTCAATAACAGGATCCTTGGCATGGCGGGGTTTTTAATAACTTTTGAAGGAATAGATTTCTGTGGCAAAACCACCCAAGCGCGCAAGCTCGCCTCCTACCTCCGGAAAAAGGGACATAATGTTCTCCTTTTACGGGAGCCAGGGGGAGGCAAGATAGGAGAAAAGATTCGACAGGTCCTTTTAAACAAAAGCAACTCTGAGATGACTCCCCTAACCGAGCTTCTGCTCTACGAAGCGGCCAGATCCCAGCTTACCGAGAGGACCATCCTACCCGCCTTAAAGGAAGGCAAAGCAGTTCTCTGTGACAGGTACTCTGATTCGACCTTGGCCTACCAGGGCTACGGGAGAGGTTTGGAAAAGAGAATGATAAGGCACGTGAGCCAAATTGCCACGTTTAAGCTCCTGCCAGACTTGACCATACTTTTGGACGTGCCGGTAAAGACATCTCTTAAAAGAGGAAGAAAGGAAAAAAGAAAAAAAGACCGTCTGGAAAAGGAGAGATTTGAGTTCCATCAGAGGATAAGGGAAGCATTTCTGAAGATTGCCGGTCAGAATCCAAAAAGGATAAAAGTAGTGGACGGAACGCAGAATATCGACAAAACCTGGCAAAAGGTGAAGAAGGCGGCGGATTCGTTCTTGAGAACAAGACCCGAGGCTGCCGGAAAAATCCGGTGACCAATCTTCACACGCTGCTTGTCTCTCAGCGGCCGTGTCAAGACGTGTTTTTTGTACTTGCCCAATTCATTGGGCTTTTTTTAAACTTGATAAATCCAGCAACCATGAAAACGATGCAAGCCGAATGAACGTTAATACTATGAAGCAATCGATAAAGCGGCCTTCGTTCACAAAAACCTGGTCGCAATCGTCCAACCACGTAAAATCTTTTGGAGGTTGATTATGCCGCAAGAATACGTCAGAATCAAAAAGGGAGTTCTGTTTCTGGGGGTGGCCATAATCGGGCTTTTGATCGGGGGGCTGGTCTACGCTTTAACCGGCAATCTTTATGCAAATCTCGAGGAATTCGGCCAAGTGGCTACGGTGGTGAGCTCTAACTATATGGAGGATGTTGATTCGAAAAATCTGATCAAAGCCGGAATCACCGGAATGCTGGATGCTCTCGATCCCTATTCAGAGTATCTGGATCCAAAGCAGCATAGTGTGCTTTTGGAAGATACACACGGTCAGTTTGAAGGACTGGGGATAGAGATCGCCATCAAGGACGGATGGCTCACCGTCATCTCTCCTCTGGAAGACACCCCGGCCGAGCGAATGGGGATACAGGCGGGTGACAGGATCGTAAAGATTGAGGGGGTCTCTACTGAGGGCATAACGGTTGAGGAGGCGGTGGCTAAACTCAGAGGAAAGAAGGGGACGGTAGTTAGTGTCACGGTTGAGAGGGAAGGCATCAAAGAGCTCATGGATTATGACATCGAAAGGGACGTGATCTCCATAAGAGCGATCCCTTACTACGGAGTAGCCCAAGAAGGAATCGCCTACGTCAGACTGAACCGCTTTTCCGACATAGCGGCTGACGAGCTGAAGGAGGCGGTAAGCGAGCTTCGGCGGAAAGACGTCAAAGGTTTGATCCTGGATCTGAGGGGAAATCCGGGCGGGCTTCTTTCTCAAGCCGTTGCGGTGGCCAGTGTTTTCCTGAAGCCGGACCGGCTGGTAGTGGAGACCAAAGGAAGGGTCAAAGATCAGAGCAAGAAGTTCTATTCGTCCGGCAAACCTCTCTATCCCGACCTGCCTTTAGCGGTGCTGGTAGATGGGGGATCGGCATCCGGATCGGAGATCGTGGCTGGGGCGATGCAGGACTGGGACAGAGGGGTAATAATCGGAGACACCACCTTTGGAAAGGGACTGGTCCAGAACGTGATCGAACTGGGCGACGGCGCCGGCCTAAAGCTCTCCACGGCCAAATACCTGATGCCTTCAGGAAGAAGCATTCAAAGGCCAGAGGATCTGAAGAATCCAATGAAGCTAATCGATAGGTATCCCGATGAGCAAAGCGGTGTACCGGATACGAGCCGAATACAGGAGAGATTCTTCACCGAAGGAGGAAGAGTGGTCTATGGCGCCGGGGGAATAGTCCCGGATATCGTAGTTCCCTATGATCAGCTCTCCCCCTTGGAATATAACCTCCTGGCTAAACTTTCATTCTTCGACTTCGCCATCCATTATACCGCTACCCACCCGAGCGTTCCCAGGGACTTTGAAGTGGACGGGGCCATGCTTTCCGAATTCAACCGGTTTCTGGAGAGCGAAGATTTCACCTACCAGACCTCATCCGAGGTGGAGTTGAAAAAGCTGAAGGAGGCGGTGACTCAGGAAAAAAGGTCGGGGGTCATAATCCGACAAATAGAGGAATTGGAGAAGCTTCTGAAAACGGAGAAACAAGACGATTTCGAGGGATCTAAGGAGTATATAAAATCCGAGATAAAGGAAAATATCTTAGTCAAGCTTTACGGGCGAAGCGCCAAGTATGAGGGAGTGTGGTTCAAAAGTCATCCCCAGATCCAAAAGGCTATCCAGATTCTGTCGGACCCGGAACAGTACCAGAGACTGCTTTCGTCAAGATGATTGCCTCACCCACAAGCCCCTTAATTAGTTGACTTTTCAGGATTGAGATAGGCGTGCTTGAAGCCGGTCGGAGTTACCCTAACCCCGAGCAAGAAGGGCAGGAGCTGGAGGAACCGCAACTGGTATCGACAACCGGGGTAAAAGCCAAAAAGGCTTTTGGGGATGAAAAGTGAATCGTATGCTTGAAACAGCAAAACAAGGATAGGATGTCTGAATCCCTGTTAATGGCTTTAGGAGGCTTGTTTGCCGGGCTTTTCGGGTCGGTCCTGGGGCTGGGCGGAGGCATCCTGATCATTCCCATGTTGACCTTAGCCTTCGGGGTGCCCATGAGAGAGGCCATTGGAGCCTCACTGGTGTGCGTGATCGCCACCTCTTCCGGAGCGGCAAGCCTGTACGTAAAGAGGGGCATCTGCAACATACGTTTGGGGATGACCCTGGAACTGGCGACCACATCAGGGGCTATTGGCGGGGGGTTGATTGCGGGTGTCTTGAGACCTCAAATCCTTCAGTTCCTGTTCTCCGGTCTCTTGATTTATACCGCCTGGACAATGTTGAAGCAAAAAGCCGAGACGAAAGCGTCAAGCAACCCGGATGATGGAGAGGAATCATACCACACGGCTCGTCTTCCGCTTGGCATGGGCGCCTCATTTTTTGCCGGGAACGTCTCCGGGCTTTTGGGTGTGGGCGGCGGCATTGTAAAAGTTCCGGTAATGTATCTTCTGATGAAAGTGCCGCTCAAGACCGCGGTGGCCACCAGCAACTTCATGATCGGAGTGACCGCAAGTGCCGGGGCCTTCGTGTATTTCTTCAGAGGCGATGTCCACCCTCTGGTGGCCGGCTCCACCATGCTGGGAGTCTTTCTTGGCGCAACCCTGGGTTCGCGTCTGCTTCCCAAGATCAAAGCACAATATCTCAACAAGGCGTTCGTCTTGGTTCTGATATACTTGTCCCTGGAGATGCTGCTTAAAGGATTAGGTCATCATCTTTTGTTCTGAGGTCTATGGCAGATAAAAAAGAAAAAAGCTGCGCCAACATAAGCACTATTCTTCTGATCGGCTCATTTTGTGCCGCAGGGTTACTGGTTTTAGGACTGGGCATGTTTATCTTTCGCGCACAACCTGAGGAGCATCTGGCCACTTTGACCAGACCCGATTTTTCCAATTTTCTCTCGCAACTTCTCCGGGGTGAGTCGGTCGGGGTTATCAGCTTGGGCATTCTGGTGATGATGTTTACTCCATTGTTGCGGGTAGTTGTGGCAGCTTCCTCCTTTTTCTGGGAGAAGGACTTCAGGTACGCCGCCGTGGCTGTGGGGGTCATGCTGATACTGCTTTTTACCATCATCCCGAATTTCCTTTAACCCGAGAGCCTCATTTAGAAAGGTTTAAGGCAAGTGAAGAAGGATTCGAAAGGTATTCTGGTCCTGGTCGACTTCGACGGAACCATCAGCCAAAATGATGTGGGCGCCCTTTTATTTGACACTTACTCAAAAAAAGAGAGCCCGAAGATCGTATCGCTCTGGCTGAAAGGAGACATCAGCTCGAAAGAGTGTCTTCAGAGAGTGTGTGAACTGACAGAGGTAACTAGATCAGAGCTAAAAAAGTTTGCTCTCTGCCAAAAAATCGATGGAAAATTTCCCGATTTTGTCGATCTTTGTAAATGTGAGAACCTGAGACTTGCGATCCTAAGCGATGGACTGGACTTCTACATAAAATTGATTTTAGAAAAACACGGCTTGGAGAAGGTTCCCTTTTATTCTAACATTCTCAGATTCGAAAACAGGAAACTGAAGCCGGAATTTCCTTACTTTGACCGAGGATGCGGCAGTTGCGGCAACTGCAAGCGGTATCATCTACAGAACTTGAGGAGGAGAAAGGAAAAAGTCGTTTATATCGGAGATGGACTTTCGGATAAGTGTGCGGTGAGGGAGGCGGATTTCGTCTGCGCCAAAAACGATCTGCGCAAATTCTGCGTGAAGGAAGATATCAAGCATTATCCATTTCGCAATTTCGAAGACGTAATTCAGATATTTGAGGATCACATTCTCAATCAGCGGTGATTTCACCAAGGGTCCGAGCGGAGCAGGCCAAAAGTTCAAACTAGGTCAAGCCTGGCCGCAACTTTACAGCCCAACAGTTTTTTGGGCAAAGGCAATTGCCAAGGAGAAGTGAATAGATGAAGGCCGTGATCATGGCCGGGGGTTTTGGTACACGCCTGAGACCTCTCTCCTGCAGCATTCCCAAACCCATGGTATATATGGCAAACAAGCCCATGATGGAGCATATAGTCAGCCTTTTGAAAAAACATGGGCTGGTTGATTTGGTGGTCTTACTGTATTTCCAGGCAGAAACCATAAAAAGCTACTTCGGGGATGGATCAAGGTTTGGGGTGAAGATCGAATATGTCGAGGCTGTGGAAGACTACGGCACTGCCGGAGCAGTAAAAAATGCCGAAGGCCTGCTGGATAATAGATTCATGGTCATTTCCGCAGACGTGCTCACCGACATCGATCTGAAAGCCGCCTGTGATTTCCACCAGGAGAACCGAGCAAAGGCAACCATGGTTCTGGCTCGCATGGAGAATCCGCTTGCCTACGGTGTGGTTATTACCCAGAATGACGGAAAAATATCCAGATTTCTGGAAAAGCCCACCTGGGGAGAGGTATTCAGCGACACTGTCAACACCGGAATATACATCCTGGAGCGTGAGGTGTTGGAACAGATACCTGCCAAACAAAACTTTGACTTCAGCAAAGATCTCTTCCCCCGTCTACTCTCCGCCAATGAAACGCTCTATGGCTTCGTTACCCACGATTACTGGAGAGATATCGGCAACCTGGAGGAATACTTCCGGGCGAATCAGGACATCCTGCAGGGAGGAGTGAGCATAGACATCGGCGGGAACCTGCTTCATCGCGAACATGCCACCCTGTGGGTGGGGAAGAATGTGAAGGTCGGGGAAAAGGTTGAATTCAAGGGGACCGTAATCATTGGAAACGATTGCCGCATAGGTTCCCACTCTTTCATATCCAATTCTGTAATAGGCGATAATGTCCGAATCGGAGAAGACGTGAACCTGGACCGATCGGTGATCTGGAAGGAAACCTCAATCGGGAAGCGCAGCATTCTGACTGAGGCCATTGTGGCAAACAATGCTAAGCTTGAAGACGAAACGGTGGTCTTTGAGAATGCAATCATCAGCGAGAACTGCCACATTGAGAAGGGTGCCAAAATCAAAGCCAACGTGAGGGTCTGGCCGGGAAAAAGGGTAGAGGCCGGGTCCATCCTCTCCTCCAGTCTGGTGTGGGGAGAGAGATGGAACCGGGAGCTTTTCACCGATGCCAAGGTGATGGGAGTGGGTAATTTGGAGCTGACTCCAGAGTTTGCGGTCAAACTGGGAGCAGCCTACGGAGCCATGCTGGGAAAGGGCTCAACCGTGGTCACCAGCAGAGATGCGGGAGGCACCTCCCGAATGATCAACCGGGCCTTAATATGCGGCCTTCTCTCTGCAGGAGTAAACGTGAATGACCTGAGGACACTTCCCATCCCGGTGGTCAGGTATGAACTGAGATCCGGAAAGGAACAGGGTGGAATACACACCAGGAGCTCACCACTGGACCCCAAGCAGACCGATATAATCTTCTTTAACGGGGGCGGCCTGGATCTGCCAGCGTCGAAGACCAAGTCGGTGGAGAGGCTTTTCTTCCGGGAGGATTTCAGAAGAGCATCCCCGGAGGAGACCGGACAGCTTGATTTTCCACAACGGGTAATCGAATCCTACCGGCAGGACTTCCTGAAGTCTATAGATTCCGAGCAGATCAGAAAAGCGCAGTTCAAGGTCGTTGTTGACTACTCCAACGGGGGAGCCTGCGAGATTTTTCCCTCCATCATCGGCTCGCTGGGCTGTGAGGTCATCTCCCTGAACGCCTACCTGGATCCTAAGAAGCTTTCCCGTACCGATGAGGAACTGTCTCGTTCCATTCAGCAACTTTCCTCCATTGTCAAATCAGTGAATGCAGACGTTGGTTTTCTTTTTAACCCCGGAGCGGAGAAGCTATCCGTGGTGGACGAGGAAGGCGAGTTCATCCCGCCCGACCTTTTGCTTCTCATAGTCACTTCTCTTTTCTTGGCATCCACCCCGGCGCGCAGAATCGCCGTTCCCGTGGTGGCGTCCATGGGAGTGGAGACAATTGCAGCGGAGTACGGGGTGAAGGTAATCCGCGTCAGAAATGATCATCTGGCCATGATGGATGCGGTTTCCGATCTCAAGGTGGACTTCGTTGGTGGAACCAGGGGAGGCTTCATCTTTCCGAGATTTCAGTTGGGAGCGGATGCCATGTTCAACGTGGCCAAAATATTAGAGCTTCTCTCCAAAAACGGCAGATCGGTTTCCGGTCCTCAGAAGAGAAGTTTGGCCCAACTGAGAAAAGAACTGGATCAGTACCATATGGTCAGGCAAACGGTTCCCTGCACCTGGGGGAAAAAGGGACAGGTGATGAGGGAGCTTTCAAAATATACCGAGGACTGCAGGCGTGAACTGGTGGATGGAGTGAGAGTATTAAACTGCGACTCCTGGGTACAGGTGATGCCGGATCGCAGAAAGGCTTCTTTCCACATACTGGCTGAGTCGATCAGACCAGGTGAAGCGGAGAGGCTTTTAGACAAGTTCGTCAAGAAGGTCAGCGAATGGCAGAGGTGAGCAGACGGACTCAGCTCAGTGAATCCAACCTTTCAGACACAGCCAACATGGTTGTTCTACATAGGGACGGGAATTGATCCCGCCCCTTCTTTGTATCTTTCGCATGGCCTGGAATCGCCCATCACAGACTGCAAAAAACCAAATTTTCCCCTTGCCTCCCATTCTCTCATTCTTATATTTAAGGAAAAATGAGCAAAATAACTTGCATCAGGAGCATGCATAAAGAACCATCAACTTCCTTTGCCTAAAGGAGGGGAAAATGCCAGAGGAACAAGTGGGGAAGGTGCAGTCTTATTTTCGCAAGATCGAGGTGGCTGCCATCAATATCACGGACGGTACGCTCTCCGTAGGGGATACCATCCACATCAAAGGACACACCACTGATTTCACTCAGACGGTAGAGTCCATGCAGATTGAGCACGAACAGGTTCAAACGGCCAAGCCGGGCGATTCTGTCGGGATCAAGGTCAAGGAGCCGGTACGCGATCACGACACGGTGTATAAGGTCACGGAATGAGCTCCCGCAAGTGCCAATAGTCTGGCGTCAGAATTATAAACCATTCATAGGGCGGGAATTGACCCCGCCCAGAAGCGTTTTTTCATCACAGGTCGTGTAATAATCCAAATAGAGAATGCAGCGGAACGACTCGACTATGATCAACTTGGATGATCTTCCACGAGAACAGCTGATCGGCATGCTGGATGACTTTGCCAAGAACTGGCTGGCTCACGACGGACTCTGGTTCCAGGCGGTGGAGGGTCAATTCGGCATGGAGGCCGCCATCAGGCTGGACCGCGATTGCTGGGAGAAGTTTACTGTTATCGAGGCCAAAAGAATAATGGCCCGTCACCACATTCCTGAGAACAGCGGTTTGGAAGGTCTGAAGAAGGCTCTGAACTACCGCCTCTACAGTCGACTGAACGTACAGGAGGTAGTTGAGGAGACGAAGAACCGTTTCGTGTTCCGCATGAACAACTGTCGGGTTCAGTACGCCCGCAAGAAAAAAGGTCTTTCGGATTTCCCATGTAAGCCGGTCGGGCTTGTGGAATACAGTGGTTTTGCCCGCACGATCGATCCGCGCATCCGCACCATCTGCATCAGCTGTCCCCCGGATGAGCACCCCGAAGAATACTATTGCGCCTGGGCATTTGAGATAAAGTAGGGCGGGTTAGCCGCAGTCTTACATCGCGTGGGGGGAGTTTTTCGCAGACTGAAGTCTGCGACTACAACAAGCTTTTTGTCAGATGGTTTTGTAGCCGCAATCTTTAGATTGCGCAACAAAAATCATGAAAATCAAAGAGCGAAAACATCGCCTGTCAAGAGAAGCATATATGGGCAGAGTGAGATCCGCTTTCACCATTTGCGTCCATGACAGAAGAAGGCTTTTTGTTTCGGATTATATTTTCCACTCTGTGGAGAACATTTTATTACAGACGCTGGTGAAAGCCAATTGCGATGCTCACGTTTATATGTTCATGCCCGACCATTGCCATTTGTTAACCGAAGGGAAATCGGAGGAATCTGATCTATGGCAGTGTGTAGTTGATTTCAAACGAAAAAGCGGATATTGGCTGGCGACAAATGATATGCTGGAGGGATGGCAAAAGGATTTTTATGATCACATCTTGAGGAAAGATGAAGACTTGATCAAGCAAGTAAGATATATTTTGGGAAATCCCGTGAGAAAAGGTTTGGTCGAACATTGGAAAGCATATCCATATAAGGGTTCGACATTATATGATTTTGACCAATGGCAAGAACAACAAATGTAGCCGCAATCTTTAGATTGCGTTGAGATTTTCGCAGACTCAAGTCTGCGGCTACAAAAACCGAAATCTTGAAATCTATTCTTGCGGACTATGTTAGCCCGAGTTCTTTCCAGCGCAGTTTTGGGCATTGACGCTTACATCGTCGAGGTGGAGGCAGACATTACGCCTATGCTTCCCTCGTTCGCCACCGTGGGCTTGCCCAACGAGGCAGTCAAGGAGAGCAAGGAGCGGGTCATGTCCGCCATCAAGAACTCTGACTTCATCTTCCCCAATAAGAAAGTAACCATAAACCTTGCTCCGGCTGATGTGAAAAAAGAGGGCTCCGCTTTTGATCTTCCCATTGCCATCGGAATCCTGGCCGCCACCGGTCAGGTGGCAAGAGAGGATTTTGATGAATACATCATTCTGGGGGAGCTTTCATTGGATGGAAGCTTAAGACCGATCCGGGGAGCCCTTTGCATGGCACTCCACGCCCGTGAATGTGACAATGTCAAGGGNNACCACAACGAATTGCCAGACCCCACCGGATTGTTTCAAGGGAATGATCCTCCCCAAGGAGAACGTCAAAGAGGCCGCTATGGCAAGGGGACTGAAGATCTATCCGGTCGAGTCTCTAAGAGAGAGCATAAGTTTCCTTGAAAATGGCGATACCATCAAACCATTTGAAATCGACATAAAAGAAGTATTCGAAAAAGCGCTGACATATCCAATTGATTTCTCTGATGTGAAGGGGCAGGAGCACGCCAAAAGAGCTTTAGAGGTAGCAGCGGCTGGAGGGCACAATATAGTATTGATTGGCCCACCAGGCTCAGGCAAGACCATGCTGGCGAGACGACTTCCCTCCATCCTGCCCAATCTGACCTTAGACGAGGCTCTTCAAACTACAAAGATTCATTCGGTCGCTGGTCTTCTGCCGACGGACACTGCTTTAATCGCCACAAGACCCTTCAGGTCTCCTCATCACACCATAAGCGACGCTGGACTGATTGGCGGGGGGAGAATTCCACGTCCGGGAGAGGTTAGTTTAGCTCACCATGGAGTTTTGTTCTTGGACGAGATGCCGGAGTTTCACAAGGATGTGCTAGAAGTCTTGAGACAACCGATGGAAGATGGAAGGGTGACCATTTCCCGCGCCGCCATGTCTTTGACTTATCCTGCCAAATTCATGCTTGCCGGAGCCTTAAATCCGTGTCCGTGCGGATACCACGGCGACCCGACTCATGATTGTTCCTGCACTCCGTTGCAAATTCAAAGATACATGGGCAGAATCTCCGGACCGCTTTTGGATAGAATAGACATACACATAGAGGTGCCCGCAGTGAAGTTCAAGGAGCTATCCGGACAGCCCACCGGAGAACCTTCAAAAGCAGTAAGAGAAAGGGTGAATGCCGCACGACGAGTTCAACTGGAAAGGTTTGAACGTGAGAAGAACATCTTCTGCAATGCTCACATGGAATCCAAGGAGATTCAGAAGTATTGCCCCATCGGCGAGGATTCCAAGGAACTCCTGCGCCAGGCTATAACCCGTCTGGGGCTTTCCGCCCGCGCCTACGACCGCATCCTCAAGGTCTCTCGCACCATCGCGGATTTGGAATCCGCCCCAGACATTCTGCCCCAGCACATAAGCGAGGCGATTCAATACAGAAGTCTGGATAGGAATTTGTGGATGACGTGAGGAGTTGTGGGCAAGGAGTTTTGAGTGGGGAGGACGAAACTTAGTATGTTCCTTGTTGATGTTATTATTATGAGAGTGGGGTTAGTCAAGATCATAACATCTTATTTGAACGAAACAAGAGAGATTATACAACGGACATTGATTACAAATGCCAAGAAATCTTGACATTCAAAGAATTTTTGAAATAGCAGACGATTCGCTTCAAGGATTACTCGGTTACTACCTTTATACAACCAGCGCCACCGAGTGCGCTCAACAAAACTGCATTCTTTCCAAGTTGCCAGAAGACCGAATTCCGATCACCCATGCATGGGATCGGTTTTATCAGCCGAATGAACTCATTGCAATAATGGAAAATGTTTTTGTGTCTTACCAAACGAGAGTATGCTTGGCAGCAATGGTGAACATTTTTGAGGTGTCCTCTCGGTCTTTCGCTAATTGCCTCGAACAAGCTGGACATCCGCAGACTATTCCAGATAACCCAAAGCATTATAAAAACAGATTGAAATGGATTTTTCAAAAAGTGGCCGTGTCAACAATTCCAGATCAAAAAATCCAAGCACGGATTACTGATTTGTGCCTTGATGTCGATCACGGGCGAAGACTGAGGAACATATCAGTGCACAACAACGGTCTTTTTGATAATAGATACGGAAATGATTGTATACAAATTGCTGGTCACAATCCGTTGATTCATCCTGACTACCAACACTACATTGAAGACAAAAACGAACCTGTCCCGATGATACTCTCTCCTTTGGATTACTTGCAATTAAGCAAGTCTCACATTGAACTGTTGCATGTCTTGCACTATGAAATACAACGGCAGGATTTCGGTGATCCTACTGGCTACAGTTACCGAGATGAGAAAAAGGCCATTGAATGGCATAGGATTCTACTAGGGTATTAAGGGTCTTCAGCAATACCACTTATGAATCTTGTCATCTATAAGAGAAAAGAAAGCAAAAGAAAATACTCGCCGAGCAACACCTCCCACCTTTTTGTCGCCCTCTCCACACATGTGGAGAGGGGGATACACGGGGAAGGTTAAGTTCCCTCAGGAGCTTCTCCTTACGCACGCCTCGTGTCAGGACTGGGTTCTCACACAACTTTTAGAGGAGGTCCTCCATGCCTGAAGCTTCAAACAAGAGAATCCTCAGAATAGTGGAACTATTTTCTCTTTTTGCCACCATCCAAGTTTTAACTCAAGTTTTGGCCATGCTAATAGGTCTCGAGAATCCCTGGCCAATTATACTTGGAGTGGGAGTATTCCTATTAGTCTTGATATATATTTTTATTTGCTGCACTCATCCTGCAGTGAAACAGACTCCACATAGACTGAGTCCGCTAATTGCTGCGCTCCTTGGAGCAGTTTGCACTGTAGTAATTATTGTCATTGCATACAAGTGTAATCAGATTTTTAAGCCTAAAGGAGAGCATGTCATCTTTTACGCCGATTTCCTAGCTTGGGCACCGCTTTCTGATGAAAGGCAAACCAGGGAAGCCAAGATCCCACTTGATGAAGCTGCAATGGTTTGCACAACGATTACCGTTTATCAAGAGGCTATCTACTTGTATTCATACAAACTTCGAAGTCACATAGGTGGATGTTTCGATGACTTTTTTATTCCTGAAGAAAGGGGCCTTGTCAAACCTGACGTGCTTTACCCCCACACCTTTAACTTTAAATCTCACCGTGATAATCCAGATAGAAAATGGACTGTCACTATTCCTCTGAAATCTGTAGATCAAATTATAGAGCGGGCTCACTTTTATAATAGTTTCTACCTCGACAACCATACATACGGTTTTACGTTGCGACTTCCGGCTGATACAGTTGAAGTCACGTTTGATTTTTCACGGCTTGACCTCGATCAAGTCTTCGACACAAACAGACCAGTCCGTCTTTTCCTTGTCAAGGGGCCTCATGGTCACGACAAGCAAGAGATTCCCGTTGACAGTGTTTTGTGGGCAAAGGGCATTCTTCGTGCCACTCTTTACAATCTAAAGTTTGAATGGGGAATTGTACTGGACTGCGTTTGGAAGAAGTGATCTAAGAGTCGTGTTTCGTGCTCCTTGTGGATGTCATCATCCACAAAAAGGAAGTTACGGGGAATGATAACATCCTCGCTGAGCGAGACCTCACCCCCTTTAGTCCCCCTCTCCATCAAACGGAGAGGGGATACAGTGGGAGAGGTAAAAGTTGTAGTGGGTGGTTTCATCAGACCCGAGAAAGAGTAAGCCAAGTGGCTTTTACTTGAGAGCAAGGAGTTCTTTGCGCGCCCGGATGACCTGCCAGAAGATGATCAACCCAAACACTACATTCAAGCCACCCAGGAAATACCATAAGAACGTGGCGACGCTTCCCCCAGTGATTGAGGCCATAATGGCAGTGGGAGCAAGTAGCCAGAACAGTATTGAGACCAGGAAGGTATTGCGATTATAGAATCTTGCCTGCGCGGTCAATTCGGTCGGCAACTCGTCTGGCTTTCTGATCTCTCTTCTGATCGGCTTCTTTCCGAAACCCAGATTCACGGACACGTATACCAGTGTTGAGACAAACCAGGCAGCAAGGAAGATGTAAGCCTGATGGGCCGGGGAGAATGGTTCTATTCCGATAAATCGGGCAAGATTCTCTACATACTGCGGTGCCATCCCGGGCGGTGGATACAATGGTATGAATATGGCTAAGGCACTTGCTATGGCAATCCAGGCAGAGTCTGGATGTTTCCGCCAGCGCCATAAGATACCTGGTACCAAGGGTACGAAGATGGCCGAAGCAAACATCATCGCACCCCAGGACCAGATGCTCCAGACGGTCTTGAATTGGATAACCACATACGTAGAGATCACGGCCAAGAATATCATCAACACGCGGGTCAATCTGATAGTCTGGGCATCGGTGGCATCGCGCTTGATCCAGCGTTTGTAGATATCCCTTGATATATTGGTCGCGCCAATCAGCATATAGGTATCGCCGGTGGACATGCCCGCCGCCACAAATGCCGCCAGCCATAATCCGAATATGCCGGGTGGTAAGAAACGCTCGAAAAAGGAATATATAGCCAGCGCCGGGGTCGTATCCGGGAACAACGCCCTCGCCATCAAGGCATTGATACAGCAAATAATACCGAACATGGAGGATAACAAAATCATCGCGGACATGGCGAATTGAACCTGCTTGGGTGATCTTCCTGCGGAATAACGTTGATAGAACGAAGGGTCGGGATACATATAGAAGGCCATAATAGCATAAGCCACTAGAGCCATTAAGGGCTCTTTGCCGTGCCAGACCAGATGACCACTGGGTAGCGCTGCGACAACATTCTCCCACCCACCAAAGTGCCTTAGTCCTAAAATAGTGGCCAAGCCCACGCCCATCAGCATAAAGAGCATCTGAAACACATCGGTGACAGCCTCGGCAATGAACCCGGAGAGCACAGTATAACTCAGCACCACGAAAGCGGATATCGCCGCGCCCCAGAGGATGTTTATCCCGAACAGAAAATTCAGCAAAAAACCCACGGCCAGAAATTGGGTTCCGAAGCGCGAGATATTGAAGATAATGGATAGTATGGTTGAGGCAAGATGGGCCCTTGAATTATAAAGATATTCCGCCATCTCGGGTAGGGTCATGATGGTAGTGGGCAGGATCTTTCGGACATAGGGACCGTAAAACACGGCGCCATATCTGAGGAAGTACATGGCAATGGAGTTGAATATCATGCCAGCAATCCCGATCTTATAAGCCAGCCCTGGAATCCCAACGATGGTGACCGTGGAGATGAAAGTGGCCATGATCGAGGAAGTCAGAACCACAGTTGGAATGGTTCGGCCAGCGAGAAAATATTCCTCGAAGCTCTTTTCGGCCCGACGTTTGTAATAGATGCCGACCAGTACACAAAAACCTAGGTAGATGACAATAATGGCGAGATCAAGCCAGGTACCGTATCTTAGATGCATAAAGTCCCCGTTTTAGCACGAGATAATTGCAGCAATTCTCCTCCGAGTCCTCTTGACCTTTCTTTTTCACCTGCCCTCGTTTTTCAAGACTGTTCGAGGCTAACACCTGTTGTTCGCATACTCTACACGATTCTTTCCGAGAGTCAAGCATTTTCTCTATAACATACTTTTGAGCAAAACAAACTTTAAGTTAACTAGAAGCTTTCAAAAAACCGGGATAGTCTCAACAAACATGAAAAACATTATGTTCCTTGTGGATGTTATTCCTGACGGGTCTTCGACATTGACAACAGGGAGGTTAGCCGCGCCAGCGGCGTGGCTGAGCGAAAAGCTCCCTAGACCATCTATCGAAACGGGAAGCGAAACATGAGTGCAAGAAAAGACGTATGGTAAACTGGGTGCGGCCGTACGAGCCAAAGTGGAAAAGGGAAAGCTCGGGTGAGTAACCGATTTGCAGAGTGGGAGGAAGAATAAAATGAATACTGTCAGGAAAATCGATCTTCGCCAGCGGTTGCTTAACCGGCGACAGAGACTTCAAACCGCCATTGGTGAGTTCAGGGAAACCGAGCAGCTAATGCGTCTTCTTAGAGATGTGGACTCGGCACTGGAACGAATGGACAACGGGTCCTACGGTTTGTGCAATGTTTGCCAGGAGCCAATTGAGAGGGAACGGCTAATCGCGGATCCTCTAACTCGGAACTGCCTTGAATGCCTCACACCGGATCAGCAACGGGCCCTGCAGCAGGATCTGGATCTGGCCTCACGCATCCAAGCTCAACTGCTGCCGACCAAGAATCTTAGTCTCAACGGCTGGGAGGCATACTATCACTACGAGCCGGTAGGACCGGTGAGCGGCGATTACTGCGATCTGATCATCCCCGACACCGGGAACGGAGATCTTTTCTTCCTCTTAGGGGATGTCTCAGGTCATGGGGTGGCCGCATCCATGCTTATGGCCCACCTGCACGCTCTCTTTCGCAGCCTCATCGCTGTGGGTCTATCCGCCGACCAACTGGTCGGGCGAGCGAATCGAATCTTCTGTGAGAGCACCATTTCCGCAGACTACGCAACCCTGGTGTGTGGAAGAGCAGCCAAGTCGGGAGAGGTTCACATCTGCAATGCCGGTCATTGCCCCCCTCTTTTGATTCGAGGTGGTGAAATCACAGGCCTGGAAGCTACGGGTCTGCCGGTTGGCATTTTCGGCGGTGGGGACTACTCGGTGCAGAGGCTGCAACTGAACCCCGGTGATAGTCTCTTGCTCTACACCGACGGATTGACCGAAGCACAGAATAGAGCCAGTGTCGAGTACGGTACAGAACGGCTGGCCAGCCTGGTCAGGGGGCGTCATGATGTGCCACCCCAGGCACTGACTGAGGTCTGCCTTGAAGACCTGAAGACATTCCTGTCGGGGACACCGAAGACGGACGATCTCTCGGTTATGGTCATCCGGCGGGTTGGCTAGGTGGGACGGTACGCTGCGGGTTCGAATACCGGTGACTAAAGGGTCCCATCGTGCTATGCCGAAACCGCACCCGGTAACTCCCTTTATCCGCAGCAGATTAGCGATAACTGACCGAACTGCAAGCAAGCGGTTTTAACGAAACCACGACTGTAGGGGCCGGATTAATCCGGCCCGAAACCAACTCGGCTACACTGACGACACCTTCGCTGAGCGAGAAATCCTTCCCAGCAGATCTGGTTAACTGAGCAGATAAAAGTTGCCAACGTCAGCTTTTTCTGCTATAATCAGCTTGAGGTATATCTACTACATCCCAGCTGAGCCATGAACCACCTAAAAGGAGGTGCTTTGTGAGCAGAACCAAAGTCATTCAAGAGGAATGGCAAAAGGAAATGGTGAGTTTCACCCGGAGGGATTTCATCAAACAGATGGTGGTCGGAGGAGGCGCTACCATCATCCTCAACAACTTAGGTCTTCTGCATCTGTCTTCGGTGCAGGCGGAAGAGGGCGTCACATACCGCATGATCGCCGTAGACTTCAAGAAATGCACAGGTTGCAGAACTTGCGAGGCCGCCTGCTCAGCCTATAACAATAAGCAGAAGGTAAATGGTGAGTTGCTCAACGGTCTGGGAAATCCTCATCTGACCAACATTCGAGTTCACGGTTTTAACCCGGACGTGGATATTCCGGTCGTCTGCGCCATGTGTCCTGATAATCCATGTGTCGAAGCTTGCCCGGTCGAACCACACCCGGAGACAGGTAGAAGAGCACTCTACAGGGACGATAAAACCGGGACTATCAAGAACGATCTGGAACGCTGTATCGGGTGCGGAAAGTGCGCTGAAGCATGCAGGAGCCAGCGAGTGGGAATAATCTATCCCAACCCCCAAACCAACAAGCCTGAGCGTATGTGCACCCTGTGCGATGGCGATCCTCAGTGCGTCAAGTATTGCCCGTACGAGGCGCTCTCTTATATAGAAGCCGATCTAGGCGTCGAGTTCTACGGAAAGTCTCCTGAGTTCATCGCGGAGGAACTGACCCGCCGCTGGTACACAATTCCCGGGAGAGGAGGGCAAAAATGAGTGACGAAAGACATGGCTACCATGGTGTCATACTTGCTATAGACTTAACCACCGGGAAGGTCGAGAGGAAACCGATCCCCGTCGAAGACGCCACCAACTTTGTAGGCGGCAGGGGCCTCGGAATGAAGATCTTGTGGAATCGGTTGAAGAAACCGGGAATCGATCCCCTCTCACCTGAAAATCCTTTGATGTTCATGCCGGGCCCTCTCTCTGGATTTCCTGTTCCGTCATCATCCCGAACCTGCGTAGTGACGAAATCTCCCCGTACCTCGCCGGTCGAATCAGCATATCCTCATGCTTCCACCGTGACCTATTCCAATATGGGCGGATTCTTCGGGCCGGAGATCAGATTCGCCGGATACGACGGTATCGTAATATCGGGAAAAGCACCTTCTCCGGTTTACGTTGTGATCGATGATGACAGGATCGACATTCGCGACGCCAAGAAATTCTGGGGAATGGGGACTGACGAGTTTGACAAGACATTCGTCGACGAACTTGGCGACAGGCGCTTCAGAACCTGCTACATCGGTCCGGCGGGAGAGAACCTGGTTTCATATGCCTGCATGATCAATACGGCCGCAAGGGCTGCAGGCAGGGGCGGCACCGGATGCGTGATGGGATCAAAGAATCTAAAAGCGATAGCAGTCAGGGGCACGAAGATGCCGACTGTGGCAGATCACAAGCGGTTTCTCGACTTTTTGGAAGAAGCGCGGAATGGCTTCAAAGGCACGGAATCCACCATGCGCTGGAGATACGCTGGAACCGCGGGAGCACTCCCTTGGTCCAGTGGCAGAGGCTCTCAGGCCGTGAAGAATTTCAGGGAGGGCACGTTTGAGGAGATTGACAAAATCGGTTACGAGGCCGCCCGTCAGAAAGCCTGGGTGAGGGATTTCGCATGTTATTGCTGTCCTCTTTCCTGCAAAAAGAGCGGAGCCGTCAAGACAGCCCCGTATCCGGGTCTAGTCCACGATGGCCCTGAGTACGAAACCGGAACCATGTTCGGTGCCAACCTCCTGGTATCAGATCTGGGAGGCCTGATGAAGGAGATTTTCGCCGGTGATGACCACGGCCTCGACATCATCTCGACTGGCAACGTCATCGGATTCCTGATGGAGAGTTACGAAAAGGGAAATATTGACAGAGCTTTCTTAGACGGTGTCGACCTAACCTGGGGAAATGTCGACGCCATCTTGAGAATGCTTGACAAGATTGCTTACAGAGAAGGCGTGGGAGACATCGCCTCCAAAGGCGTAAGAGAGCTGGCTAGAGTGATTGGCAAGGATTGCGCTAAATTTGCCATGCACGTCAAAGGGCACGAGCTGGCGGCCTGGAACGTGCACGTCGATCCCGGCATGGGAATCAGCTACGCCACGTCAAACCGGGGTGCCTGTCATCTCAACGGGAGAACGGTGGAAGCTCAGAATTCAACCGCCATGATTGATTCCACCGGCGTGTGTCTCTTTGCCCAAGAGGGTTTCGGCGAAAATGGTCTGCAGAACCTCCTGACCGCTGTTACCGGAGTTGAATGGACAAAAGAAGAATGGGCAAAGGCAGGCGAGAGAATCTTCAATCTGGAGAAGATGTTTAATTTAAGAGAAGGATTCAGACGGGAAGACGACAGGCTGCCTGATAGGTTCTTTGAGGAACCGCTCACCATGGGGCCGGGAAAAGGGGCAGTGCTGGAAAGAGATCAATTCAACAAGACGCTGGACGAGTATTACCAGACACGAAGCTGGGATCCGAAAACGACGGAACCGTCGAAAGCCAAGCTGAGAGACCTGGGCCTGTCATTCACGATCTAAGCAGGGCAAATGGGAAGACGAATCTGAAATTCTGAGAACAGAAATGGAAGTGAGGTTGTGGCGGCCGGATTAATCTGGCCGGTACCTACATTAGCTGCGTGTTCTCCACAAGCAAAATCGCGGATTAAACAAAAGACCCATGAGCAGAAAAAGAAGATCTTCGATTTCTACTCTCCAGAGAATATTCCTTCAGGCTTGCGCCTGCAAAGCCGTGGGGTTTTGAAACGGTTCTGGGGACTGCAAGGCATGGGAAGGCATGCCGTTGCTTCGCGGTTGGGACGTAAGAGGTTCGAGAGGACAAAAGGCTTAAAGGCGGCGACGAGGTCTCGCATACGTTAAGAGGACGAGCAATGAGTCGACATGTTTACCTGTATTCAGGCATCTTGATTCTGCTTCTTCTTTCGGCGTGCGGCCCGAAGATCAAGATCCCACCGAAAATGGATCTGACGAAGTATGAGAGGGTCGGAGTAATCGGCTTCAGCTGCAATGCCGAGGGTAATCTGGACGAATATGCCACCCGCAGGTTCTTGATCACCATGAACGCGTATCAGAAAAAAGCGCACATTGTTGAGCTTGGCAGCGCTGAGGAGGTTCTCCAATCGGGCTTTTTTGAGGAAATAACCCCAGAGGCGATCCGGGCGATCGGGGAGGACTACAGTGTGGACGCCGTGTTTACCTGCAAGCTACAGATAACCGAGATCAAGCCGTTGTTCAAGGTTTACCGGGACGGACCCAGACCCGCAAGCGGGAAGACTCAGATCGCAGGCAGGCGAGCCAGCGCCGACGTCAAGGCCTGGATGACGGCAAATTTGTGGGAAACGGAGTTAGGCGCCACAGTGTGGAGAACTTCGGCTCACGGGCAGGAGATGGTAGACCAGGTCACCGTCGTTTCCGATCAGGAAGTCGTCTTTGATGCGAAAGACCCCCAGGAAGCCTTCTGGGATCTGGTTCATCCGATGATAAAGAAGATTTGCGACGATTTCAGAACAAAACACAAAAGGATCGAAGAAAACCAGCAAATCGATACCTCTGAACACAAGGACTATCTTCCGGAAGAGAAAAATGAACCAGGATAATCTTGTCTCCGCCGGGTAAAGGTTTTCTGCGGCTATGCCGAACAGAGAACCTCTCTTCTGAGAGACCACGACCTGTTCTTCAAGAAATATCCCCAGATGCCGAGTACTCTCATGAGCTACCAGATCACTAAAAAGGGTGGTCCCACATACAGAGAATTGCTGGGTGGAGAGACAGTACCCCTTACCGCCGGTCTGCAGACGGTAATGAAGAAGGTACGCCTATTTTACGGGATCCACCAAGTTCAACTCGTAACTGCCATGGTTCTGGAAGTATCCGGATTAATTCTCCATTCTCGAGGAATATACCTATGCAATCCGGGTATTATAATGCGACTGCCGGTTGGAGTAAAAACAAGGAGGGGAAAATGACGAAAAGAAGAGCTCTTCTTATAATCTCCCTGCTTTTCATGTTGGGGGGCGTCGGGCGATTGGTGGCAGGTGAGGCGGTCTTCAGAATCTTTGGGATGGCGCATCTCTGGTCGGGTGAACCGTTCTTTATATACAACTACAAGCTGCTGGCGGTGTTTGTCATCTGGATGGGCATAATCTTGTTTGTCTGTTCTAAAGACGTGGTCAGATACAGGAGCATAATAAGAGCCTCCATTCTCGGCTTGCTTCTGTTTTTTTTGGTAAGCCTCTTAACCGGCTATATCACTGGCCTGGGGATCAGATTTTTCCTGGTTGATTCTATCTTCTGTTTGATTTTGGTTGTGTTCTTTTGTATTATTCAGAAGGAGTGAAAACTTTCCATCAAAATCTGTCCTGTTGCGATGAAATTCCTTTGCTGCAGAAACTGGTAGCGATGCCACACAATATGGAATAGTCATGGAGTTAAAAAACTATTTGAACAACTTCCCCGAGTTGAGAATTCTATACCGGACTGTAAAAAAAGATTCCATCTCAAAAGGATTGGTGCATCACAACTGGACTCATGTCCTAAGAGATCTGGGACGGGGCATTTTGATCGGGGAAGCTGAGGGCGCGAACATGAAGATTGTCTTAGCCTCCATCCTATTGCACGATATAGGAAGGCTTTTTCCTGAGAAAGGAAGGGATCACCACCGTCTCGGAGCAGAGTTGGCGGTGAGATATGCGAGCAATGCTGGCTTCACAGACGATGAAACAAAAAAAGTTATTCATTGTATCAAATCTCATGATCCCAGGGGACTGGAGGAACCAAAAAGTCCGGAAGCAAAGGTGGTATATGATGCAGGGTTCTTGTCTGAGGTGGGAATAGTAGGTATTGCCAGGGTATTTCACTTCTTTTTCGCGGAGGCAGGGCTGAGTGCAAAAAAGCTTACAAAGATAGGAAGTGGGAAAAGGGGACCGAGAAAAGATTTTTATACCTGCACCGGAGAGAAACTAGGCAAAAGAAATTTGGCCATATCCCGAAGATACTGGAAAAAATTAGAGAGTGAACTGAGAGAGGAGGAACTCAAGACACAAGAATTTGTTCAAGAATATAACGGAGATTGACTAACAAATTGTTTATCCTCCCTGGCGGACACAAGGAAAAAACTAACCTGGGCAAGGCTCAATCCCTATAATGATGCGTTGCTTTATCCCATTTTAGAAAAACAGAAGCAAATCATATCCACGTTTTCGTAAAAAAGTCGAACGAGATGACAGGAGGGAAAAAGACTGATAGGAAACAAGAAAAAAGAATGTCCCAATTGCGTGGTGGACGTGCCCAAAGACAGCCGACGCTGCCCCATCTGCGGCTACGAATTCCCTCGGGCCAAGTCCTCATTCTTCAAGTGGGTGGCCATAATACTTCTCATCCTCTTTCTTGTCCCGCTGGTGAGGCTATTGATCAGCTTACTAAGGTAATCTTCCAGTGCAACAAAAAAGCCTACAATCCTGCCGACAGCAGGGTTGCAGGCTTCCATAAGATGAATACACTCTTCACAAAGGCTATCTTCTTCTGGTCTTATGCAAATCAGCGGTTTTGTCTTTTATCATCTCCTGGAAATCTTCGTTTGCCAACAACATATCCAGCATCATGGCCGCCTTGGCTGAGTCTGCAACCAGAGATTCTCTGAGCTTGTTCATGCTTTCCGGATCTTCCATCACCATCTGAACTAACTGCTCTTTAGTCTCCGGAGTTTCCCATATCTTCTGCATGATCAGCTCAGACATCTGGGGATCGGCCATCAGTTGTTCCATGGCCTTCTCCCGGCTGCAACTGGAGATGACAACCAAAAAAGCAACACACACCAAAATCAAACCAAAAATCACGACCTTCTTCATGTAATTCACCTCCTCCTTCAGCGGATTTTGGCTTTCATTTTTTCCAAGTTTATTTTTTTGATTCGGCTTGTCAAGTAAATTTTGAGACGGCTGTGAAAAAGTCTAATCCCCGTGCGACTTGAGTAAGAGCATAGGTCTGATTACTGGCAGCCGGGGATGCCGGGCCGTAGTTCCGAAGCAATTGGTCGGGATTTCTGACGAGTTGCCTATTTGATGGGCACCGGCGTAAAGGAAAGGACAAAGATGAGCATCGCCACCCAGCCTATCACTTTCCGTTTGATATCCAAAGGGACCTGATCATTGAGTGTAGGTGGATGACCGATTTTTATCAGCAGCACCAAAACCACCCATACAAACCACCCTTCCCAGAAGAAGTAACCCAGGGGAATCAGCGAGAGAGTCACCACCGTAGCAACCTTGCGCTGGTGTCTGCCCAGCAGGGCATAGATAATGTGGCCACCGTCCAGCTGTCCGATGGGCAGGAGATTGAGCATGGTCACCAAAATCCCTGCCCAACCGGCAAAGGCAGTAGGGCTTAAAAGTACGGTATGATCCTGCGGAAGGTCTTTCAACACCAGCGAGGAAAGAAATCTGAAGATCAACGATTCTCCCAAAATCAAGCCCTCTCCGGGTGTTTCTTCCACAATCTGCGAGTGGGACAATCCAATTATAATCACGACGATTGCGACTACAAACCCGGCGATGGGACCGGCAGCACCCACGTCCAGCAGATCCCTGCGCGTCTTAAAAGGCGACTTTGACCTGATCACTGCTCCGAAGGTGCCAAACAGCGTGGGACCGGGAATAAAGTACGGAAGGCTGACTTTGATCCCGTTTATTCTCGACTGGATATAGTGCCCGAATTCGTGAAAGGTCAGGATCAAAAGCAACGGGAGTGCAAACGAGACGCCTCTGAAGATCAACAGCGGGTTGGAAAACGGATTCGCCTCATTCATCACTGCGCCTGCCAGCAAAGTTGTGATCACGGTCAACAGGAACAGGATTATGTTGGTCCAAGGGATATTTGCCTCTGCTCGTTCCCCTGGCCTCCTGAGGTGAAGCACCGCAGGACCGGCAGGCTGAGTCGGGTCAAGTCGGCCAAATTCGACGGAGTAACCTAAAGACGACAATCTATCGGTAGCCACTTCTTTCCAGTTAACGAGAGAAGGGGGCGGCAAGACCTTGATGAAAATATCCCTGCGGGTGTGGTAAATGGTCTGAACTTCCAGGACATCATAAAGCGCTTCCCTGATGGCCCGGATCTGATTTTGTATTTCTATTCTTTTCCGTCCCCACATGAATCACCTGTTTGCCACTTCTTCCAGATCCTGGAGTCTGTCTCTCAGTTTATCTCGGGATATGGTTTGATCCAGTTGCAGAAGATAGATCTCAAAGTAATTCTCCGGCTCCCCTTTGCGTTTGCCGGCGAAGATGATCGATTTTCCATCCGGCGAGAAGGAAGGGTATCTTTTGGTGCCTCCATCGTATGTCAACCTAATCTGGTTAGAACCGTTCGTATCAATGAAATATAGATCCTGTTCCTCCGGGCAGCCTGAGACAAACACTATTCTGCTTCCATCGGGAGAAAACGAGGGAAAGAAGCAATCGGCGCTTCTGTCGCTTAAACATTTCCAGCTTCGGCTGTCCGTATCGAAAAGAAAGATGCCTCTCTTGTCCCAGCCCGCGTGAAGCAACACCGATTTTCCGTCGGGCGAGAAGCTGGGACAGTACGGCAGAATCATCCCCCTGGCTCGTCTGAGTAACCCGATTTTCTCATCCCAGGATTTCTTCAAAGACAAAGTCCGGGTACCACCACTTTTCAGATTCAGCCTGCGGACCGAGTTTCTTGCTCCGGGCCGATCGGTCACGAATATTATCTCGCTATCGTCCGGGGAGAAGCTGGGAAGACCATCGTAGGTGGCGTCGTCCGTAAGCCTTTCCACCTTACCCGTCTGTAAATCTCTGATAAAGATATCCCGATCCAAATTGAAGACGGTATCGCTGGTGCGAGTAGGTGAATTCTCTTTTTCGTGGACAACGAATCGGCCATCATGAGAAAAACGCGCGAAGCGCTCAGAAGTTTCATCCTCTCCCCGGCGGGAAAGGCAAACCTTTTTCTTTCCCTCTAAGTCCATGATGAAGATCCTGCTTTTCTTTGCCTCTACCTTATCCAACCCGTAATCTTCCAGAGAGTAGCTGGTATCGGAATGATAGACCATTCGTTTGCCATCGGGGGAGAAGCTGGGCGCGTCATCATAGACCAGGTCATTGGTCAACCTTATGGTTCTGAATCTGCCCCCGGTAATATGAGCAATACTGTCAATCAATTTCGAATTCTGGCTCGCCTGCAGGATGAAGTTGAACTCTGGAATGGCCTTCCGGAGATTGTCATCCCTCCAATTGGATTTGCCCTTTTCGAATTTGATCTCGCAGAGAAGCTCCAAGGCCTCTTTGCTTTCCGGATTCAGCGCTAAGCTGGCTTCACACTCTTTTTCAGCGAGATGACGGACCCCGGTTTGATGATAAACCTTGGCCAGAAGAAAATGAGATTGGGGGTCCTCTTCATCCTTTTGGATTGCCAAGAGCAGCGGATAGATAGCTGACTCCGGCTGATCGTTTTCCAGACATCGGCGAGCTACGGTAAGGCACTCTTCCTTGCCGGAATCCGGTGATAGGCCTGTTTGGGACACCTTCAGGCTGAGGCCGAGAATCAGTATAAGTGCTATACAGGCAAACACAATGAGCCAAAGCAGTGTTGCTTTGTTTCTTTTCATACCCTTAATATACGGAGGAAGGAGGTTAAGACAAAAGAAATCTGCCAGCACAGGGTCAACCGATGGAACGAATCAAGTTTACCAGGCCGTGGCAGTTTGGTCCAGCCCCGCCTGTTGGGCTTTCTCAAAAGACTTGTATTGTTTCGCTTGACAGCGGTCTTTGCCGAAATTAACTTCTCTGCATGAGACAGCTTCTGTGTAGCCTGATATGTCTTACCCTTCTGGCTTCATTCCTCTCAGCGGCGCAGGCACAGAATGCCCCTACCGGAGAGCTTCGAGGAAAGGTGATAAGTTACGAAACGGAGGAGCCTCTTCCCGGAGCCAATATCATCCTAACCGGAACCGATCTCAAAACGGCAGCGGACCAAGGCGGCAGCTTCATTTTCAAAAACCTCCCGGAGGGAATCTATGAAATAGAGGTCTCACTTATCGGTTATCTTAAAGCCAAGCGCAGAAACATTGACGTCAAAGCGGGACGGACAACTCAACTTATCATCCGACTCCGATCCTCTCCCATAATCCTGGAAAAGGGAGTTAGGGTAGTGGGTGAAAAGCCGATGCTGGATATCAAGCTTCCTGCCACCACCAGAGAGCTGACTCCCCGGGAATTGGAACTTTTGCCGGTCACGGATCTGAAGGAGATCGTTTCCCAGCAGGTGGGGGTTATTCAGGACAAGAGCGAGCTTCACATCCGGGGCGGAAGGTCTTACGAGAATCTGTTTTTGATAGATGGGATCCTCATAAACGATCCATTCACTCGCAGTGGATACGGCATTGCCATATCCCCCACGGCTATTGAGAGAATCAATCTCATCTCCGGCGGAGTGGGCACGCAGTACGGGCAGGCCACTGCCGGAGTGGTTGAAATGGAGGTAAAGGAAGGAGGCAAGGACTTCGAAGGGTCTTTTGCCTTCAAGACGGATGAGCTGGGCTTCAGTTCCTCCTCCAGTTTTAATACGGACATAGTCGACTTCAGCCTTTCCGGTCCCGCCGATGTGCTCAAGTCCGGTTTGTCAAAGATCGGACTGAACCTTCCGGGCAGTTTCTATTTCTTCTTCAACGCCAATATGAACCTTTCCGACACTCATCTGGGGCATCCGGAGAATCTGTTTTCCTCCTCCTTTGGTGACACCAAATTCGCACCTCGGGAGGATAATCGGTTTTTCGGCATATTCAAGCTGACCTGGAAAAACCCCACCTTTAAATGCTCCTTCACCTCAGGGAAATCTGTGGTGATCAATCAGGACAAGAGCGTGCTTTTGACCCGGCTTGATCTTGCTACCGAAAGCTACGGTCCACCCTTTTCCTACTCCAGGCTTCTAGGAAACTACAATACCTTCACCCACGAGAGCAATTTTCAGCTTCTATCCTTGCGCAAGATTATGGGAGAAAGAAATCTCTTTTCCGCGAGCCTCAGTCGCCATTTCACCAATTTGCATTCGGACGCAAACGGCAAGAACTGGCGCGAATATACCATGCCGGTGGACGCCTATCCATTCGAGATCGAGTTGAGCCCGGATAGCACCCATTACGTTGTAGTCAGGGGCCCAGATGGATTTTACGACCAGGGGGACGGAGATACCTGGTACGATCACTTCATTGAGACTTATGAGATAGGTCTCAAGCTGATACGCGCAATGAGCAACATTTACACTATTCAGGCCGGTATCTCCGAACGGTATCAAACCATTCAGTTGCTGGACATATACAAACCCTGGTTAGGGAGGCAGGGATGGGGGCTCAGCCATGACCTATACAAAGTGTACGCCAGTGATGGGGCTGTTTTTGTGGAGAACGATTTAAAGCTGGAGCAGGCCACGCTCAGCTTCGGTCTGCGATACGATTTCTGGTTCCCGGGCAAGTATGTGGAACGGGCCATGGAAGACACCAGCCTTCATTTCATCACCCCGGAGATGAGAAGGCAATTTCAAGAGAATACTTTCGGGTTTCTGGGACGTCGGGGAAAGGCAAACTTAAATCCCCGATTCGGGTTCTCCGCTCCTTTTGGAAAAGGTGCAAGTTTCTTCTTCAACTACGGGCGGTTGTCCAGACGTCCCAATCCGCAGTACCTTTATGCCAGACTTTACTCCCGAGGCGAATCCAGCTATCAGCTTCTGGGAAATCCTAATCTGAATTCAGAGAGGGTGGCTTCGTACGAGGTGGGGGTTAAATCCATGCTCAGCGATAACGACGCTTTAAGCCTGGTGGGCTATTACCGCAGCATATTCGACTACATAACCGCTGCCCGTCTGGTCCCGGATACTTTGAGACCGAAAAACGCATACTTGATCTATTTCAACTTAGACTTCGCCACCAGCCGGGGTGTGGAGATCGAATACAAAAGGAGAGTGGGAGATTTCTTCTCCGGCTCAGTGCAGCTGGGGTTCTCGAAAACAATCGGGGAGCGGTCTGACCCGGAAGACATACTAAAGGGCATTGGGGGAAGATCCGTCCAGCAGCTTTATGCGGAGCACGTGTTCGATTGGGACAAGCCCTGGCAGGTAGTGCTCAAAGCAAGCTTCTCTTCAGACGAGACAAGGCTTAAGCTCTTCGGCCTGAGGCTGCCAAGAAAGTTAGATCTGAATTTGAATTTCTGGGCGCACGCAGGACAGCGATATACGCCCTACAAGCAGGTCATCTCATCTGAAGATCAGGTCGAGTACGTTCAGGATGGAGATATCAACTCCGAAATAGGTAAGTCTTGGTCCAGCCTGGATGTCGCCTTCCGCAAGCATTTCTACTGGAGGGATTTTAGATACAGTCTCCTGCTGGAAGTGACCAATCTCCTTGATCACAAGAACGTGGTGATCGTAAATCCGTTGACCGGTGATGCCTACAAAAAGGATGACATTATCCCGTATGCGGATGGTGATCCCAATCTGCCGGACAGGAGCCGGAAGCTGCCCCTGTGGTCAGATCCATCCAGGTTTCTGGCACCGAGGCAGATCAAGGTGGGAATTTCGGTCAGATGGTAGCGCCTGAATCGGTATAACCTTTAGGGGTCGGATTTATCCGACCCGGGAGCAAACATGAAGCTTTTCCACAAGAGATTCCTGCGGCCTGAGACGCGAAGGGTATGTCTGCTGGCATTGATTCTGCTCCTTGCCATTCCGGGATGTGGGAAGAGGATGAAGCTTCCCACCAACATTCCTCGATGGACCACAGGGGCACCCGACACAACCTACGTTCCAGTCGGCGAAGGCTGGACAGGAGCCGGTGGAATCCCTTTCGATCGACCCCAGGACGTTCATGTCGGTCTGGATGGTCACGTTTACATAGCCGACACCGGAAACCACAGGATCGTGGAGCTGGATCAGGCAGGAGATTTAGTGGCTCAATACGAAGGGGTGAAGGAACCCAGGAGCGTATCTCAGGATCCACTTTTGAGACTCTTGGCTGTTGGCGGCAACACGATTTACATAAAGCCTCCTGAGAAGCAGACGTTTGACTCGCTCTATACTGGAGCTGATATCTATGACAGCATCATGGTGCCGCGCCCGGACACCCTCATCGATACCATCATAATCTCCCCGGACAGCATCGAGATAGATACCATCATGGGTTTGATTGACACGGTCTACTTCGTAGATACGGTTACCACCAACTATACGGCCATAGCGCCCGATCCACGCCCGGTGGCCGGTTACGGAATGTACTTTGTGTGCGATTCCACCAGAGACGAGATATCCCGCTTTCTACTGATCGGTTCGGACACACTCTATGAGATGGGAGCTGCGGTTCCCAGCGGCTACCGACTATCCAGCACTCACGGTCCTACCGGTGTGTTCACCTACCTGCGCGGAGACAAGTTCCGACTTCTATTCTGCCAGGTTCTATACTACTACTCTGTCCAGCTGCTGGACGGAGAGACTCTTGCCCCCTTGATCGCTCAGACCGAAAGCTCCCACATCTACTGGCAGGACACCATCGGTTTGGCACAAGACGTGGCAGTGGACGAGTTTGAAAACATACTTGTGGTGGATACTGAAAGGAGTCAGGTTCATAAGTTCTCGCCAAACGGCGTATCTATCCTCACCTTCGGGAAAGAAGGCACGGGGCAAACGGAGTTCAAAAATCCCCTGGGGATCGCTTACGCCAATAGAATACTCTACGTGGCTGACACCGGAAACAACCGTATCCTGCGGTTTGTCCTCTCAACCGATCTTCCTCAATGAAACATTTCTGCGTTACTGACAAACTTCGAGCTTAGCACAGCAGAAGCTGAAACCTTACAATTCTGCGCCGTGCCGTTCTCTACTGGGCAGATAGGGAAAAAAGGGGCCGAGGTCGCTTCTGGGCCGCCGCATACCAATCTCCAGTCAAAACCACTACCACCGTAACAAAGACAATCCTTAGTTCTGTCAGAATGTAATGTCATTATGGCAGCAATTGAGTCGTTTTCGCAGCTTATGTGTCACACTGACAGTTTGGCCAAATCAGACCTGAGTGGTTCAATTCCAATAAGATATTGAAGTAGAACAGATTATGTCAGAAAGGCATGTTTGGCACGCTTGTTGCAACCTAGAGGCAACAAAAGATTAAGGATACTAAAAACAGAACGAATCGAAACGGTGAAAGGAGGGAGTAGCTATGGCAATCACAAGATGGAGACCTTTTAGGGATCTAGTCAGCATTCAGGATGAGATGAACAGGTTGTTTGACGACTTCTTCGGTCGTCCCCTGGTAAAGACTGAATGGACCGAAGGTGTATGGACTCCGAGCGTTGACGTTTCTGAGGACAAGCACAACGTCGTGATCAAGGCGGAGATGCCGGGCATGACCAAGGACGACGTCAGGATATCGGTCCAGGACAACGTCCTGACTCTCAAGGGCGAGAAGAAGCAGGAGAAAGAGGAGAAGGACAAGAACTACCATCGCATCGAGCGCAGCTACGGTTCCTTCTGCCGCTCCTTCCAGCTGCCCACCACGGTCAAGACCGACAAGATCAAGGCCAGCTATAAGGATGGCGTGCTTAGCGTGACCTTGCCCAAGACCGAGGAGGTAAAGCCGAAGGAGATTCCGATCAATATCGAGTAAGAGTATGCCAGGGGGAGGATATACTTATCCTCCCCCTCTGCGGACGAAAAAGACGCCTGTCCCTGTAATTGGTTTCAGGACAGGCCTCCGGATAGATAGAAGTAGTTAGCCAAAACGAAAACAAAAAGGAAGGAAGTGGTAAGAATGAGTAAGCTTATAGGAATCGACCTGGGAACCACCAACTCGTGTGTGGCAGTGATGGAGGGCGGAAACCCGGTGGTTATCCAAAATGCGGAAGGATCCAGAACCACGCCTTCGGTGGTGGCTTTCACCAAGACCGGAGAAAGGCTGGTCGGTCAGGTGGCTAAAAGACAAGCCATCACCAATCCGGACAACACGGTCTTCTCCATCAAGAGATTCGTAGGGCGCAAGTTTAAAGAGGTAGGCTCCGAGATCAAGACCGTCCCCTTCAAAGTAGTGGAAGGGCCTAACGGCCATGCCAGGGTGAAGATCGGGAACAAGGAATATTCCCCTCCCGAGATCTCAGCCATGGTTCTGCAGAAGATGAAGCAGACCGCGGAAGACTATCTGGGTGAGAAGGTGACCGAGGCGGTCATCACCGTTCCCGCATATTTCAACGACAGCCAGAGACAGGCTACCAAGGACGCGGGCAGGGTGGCCGGGCTGGACGTGAAAAGGATAATAAACGAGCCCACCGCTGCAGCTTTAGCTTACGGGTTGGACAAGAAGAAAGACCAGAAAATTGCGGTTTACGACCTGGGCGGTGGGACTTTCGACATCTCCATACTGGAGCTCGGTGACGGGGTCTTCGAGGTGAAGTCCACCAACGGAGACACGCATCTGGGAGGAGACGATTTTGACAAACGAGTGATCGACTGGATCGTGGCAGAGTTCAAAAAACAGGAAGGGATAGACCTTTCGCGAGACCCCACGGCTTTACAAAGACTCAAGGAGTCTGCGGAGAAAGCAAAATGCGAGCTCTCCAGCACCATGGAGACCAGCATTAACCTCCCGTTCATAACTGCAGACGCTTCCGGTCCCAAGCACCTGAATCTGACTTTGACCAGAGCGAAATTGGAACAACTGGTAGACGATTTGATTCAGAGAACCGTGGAGCCGTGCAAGAAGGCTCTGGCTGATGCAGGATTATCCCTCTCCGATATCAATGAGGTCATACTCGTGGGAGGAATGACCCGCATGCCCAAAGTCCAGGAGACGGTACGGCAACTTTTTGGCAAGGACTCGCACAAAGGGGTAAACCCGGATGAGGTCGTGGCTGTTGGAGCTGCCATCCAGGGAGGAGTTTTGGCTGGCGACGTCAAAGACGTGCTGCTGTTGGACGTTACCCCGCTGTCTCTGGGTATCGAGACCTTAGGTAACGTGTTCACCAGACTGATCGAAAGGAACACCACCATACCCACGCGCAAAAGCGAGATCTTCACCACGGCGGAGAACAACCAGACCTCGGTGGAGATTCACGTGCTTCAGGGTGAGCGTCCCATGGCTGTGGATAATAAGACCATCGGTAGATTTCATCTGGACGGGATCCCCCCCGCACCCAGAGGAGTGCCGCAGATTGAGGTCAGCTTCGACATCGACGCCAACGGGATCTTGAACGTGTCCGCTAAAGATAAAGCCACCAACAAGCAGCAGAGCATCCGAATTGAGGCATCCAGTGGACTGAACGAGCAGGAGATTCAGAGGATGGTCAAGGATGCGGAAGCTCATGCCGAAGAAGACAAACAGAGGCGCGAACAGGCGGACGTAAAGAACCGGGCTGATCAGTTGGTTTTCGAGACCGAAAAGGGATTAGGAGAATACGGAGACAGGCTGGATTCCGACACCAAGGCCAAGGTGGAAGCCGCGGTAGCAAGAGCCAAAGAGGCGCTGAAGACCAGTAACGTGGATGAGATAAAATCAGCTACAGAAGCTCTTACCACCTTGTGGCAGCAGGCAGCCGGCAAGATGTATCAGCAGACGCAAGCAGGCGCGGGGGCGCAGCAAAGAGCAGGAACTACGGACAAATCAGGGCACACCGAAGGAAAGAAAGGCGGCGAGGGCGAGGCCGTGGATGCAGATTACGAAGTGGTAGGCTAAAGAAGCTTAAGTCGACCGGCATCTGAGTCTCAGATCACGCGGAAAGGTGCACCTCCCCCGCCTGGGGAGGTGCATTCATCCGTTTGGCAATCTGGCCAAAGAAGACTGACGCGCGATTTTCCAAACTCCAGAGCTGGCAAATTCTTGCAGAAAAAGACACGTACAATTAGAATCTTGGTATATCCAAGCGCGTGCTAAGATTCCCACAGTTGAGGGAAGATTCCGTGCAAGACTCTGTGGAGGAACTGGAAAAGACGGGAATGAGCAGGTACAAACAGGTAATAATAGCCTCTAAATACGCTCGATTTCTGAATCAGCGGATGGAAGACCGAAGGCTTGAAGAGCAGCCCCAAGAAAGCGAGGAAAAAAAGGAAGCTCTGCCTGCCGCAACCTTGGCTACGCAGGCTCTGAAGGCTCTTGTGGATGGAAAGATCGAATACGAGGAGCCGGAGAAATAAGGAAGATAATCGTTGACCGCAGGGTGCGACAACTTATATTTCGCCCAAGACGAAGGAGCAAAGAGATGCCTACTTATGAATATGAATGTGAGGAGTGTCACCATCAGTTTGAGAAATTTCAGAGGATGACCGATGAGCCGGTCAAAACCTGCCCGGTTTGCGGGGGCAGGGTCAAAAAACTGATCTCCGGCGGCGGAGGCTTGCTATTCAAGGGCAACGGCTTTTACATTACCGACTATCGCAGTGAGTCATACAAGAAAAGAGAAAGGGAGGAGAACGGACTTCCTGCTAAAGCGCACGACAAAAAAGAGAAAAAGGAACCTGCGACGAAAAAAGCTGAGTAGCTGACACAAAAACTATTTGTTCCAAGCAAGGCGGGAGACCTCTCTCGCCTTTTTGCATTTTGACATTTGAATTTTCTGGCTCTAAAAACCAGGGGCTCTCTGGAGTGTCAAGCTTTAGCTTGACCTGAAAACTGTACAAGGGATAATTGTCCTGGATGCGGTTGACCTGAAGGTGAACACTCCGGATTCTTCTCCGGGTTCTTTTTAGATGGACTTTGTAACGCATGTTGACAAAGTGGACGGCTGCGGTTATTTTGTTTTTGCGCATTTCTGTGGGTTGGTCAAGGAGGAATAGAGATTAAATGGCTCAAAAGGATTATTATGAGATTCTGGGGGTATCCGAAAAAGCCAGCGACGAGGAGATAAAGAAAGCTTACCGTCGCCTGGCCAAAAAGTATCATCCCGACGCCAATCCCAACAACAAGATGGCAGAGGGGAAGTTCAAGGAGATCTCCGAGGCGCACGAGATTTTGAGCAACCCCCAGAAACGAAAGCAATATGACCAGCTCAGGCAGATGGGACAGGGAAGATTCACCGGGTTTGAAGGCTTCAGGGGTTTCGAAGATGTCTTCTCCAGAAGAGGCGGTCAAGGCAGGACTTTCACCTTCCAAGATCTGGGCGGTTTTGGCGATTTGGGCGATCTGTTCAGCAACATCTTTGATATGGGAGAGACCACCAGACGGCAAAGATGGGGACCACAGAAGGGAACGGACCTTTACGCCGAGGTAGAGATACCTTTTGACCTTGCCATCTCCGGCGGCAAGACCCCCATCCAGCTGAAGAAAGAGGAAGCCTGTCCCGTCTGCGGAGGAACAGGCGCCAAGCCGGGCACGGCTCTTTCCACCTGCCCTGAATGCGGCGGGTCTGGCATGGTTTCATTCAGTCAGGGTGGTTTTGCGGTAAGCCGTCCCTGCCCTCGATGTCTGGGCAGAGGCAAGACCATAACCGCACCCTGCCCTCAATGCGGAGGGAGAGGACAGACTTTCGCCGAAAGGAAAATCCTGATCAATATACCTGCGGGCATAAGCCACGGAGTCCAGTTGAGACTGAGAGGACAGGGACAGCCGGGCATTGCCGGAGGTCCCCCCGGAGATCTGATTGTCAGAGTCAATGTAGGCCGACACCGATTCTTCGAGCGAAGGGGCACTGACGTCCACTGCAAAGTCCCCATAAATGTGGCTCAGGCGACATTAGGAAGCAAAATCAGGGTGAGAACCCTGGATGGGAAGGTGGATATCAAGATTCCGCCGGGAACTCAAAGCGGAACGAAATTCAGACTGAGAGGAAAGGGCGTGGAAGTAAACGGATCCAGAGGTGATCAGTATGTGGAAGTCCTTGTTGAAATCCCCAAGACCATGAACGAACGGCAAAAGAAGCTTATGGAGGAATTTGCCAAAGAGAGCGGATTGAAGCATTAAACCACACAACAAACAAACCGGACTGCACCGATGGTCTTGGAAAAAGGGGTTTCAGATGAACGTCATCCAAGAGATTAAGAAAAAGGCAAAAGCTAAAAAGAAGAGGGTGGTGCTCCCGGAGGGAACGGAAGAGAGAATGATTCTGGCGACCAAGAAGATTGTGGCTGAGGGGTTAGCCGAAGTCACTCTATTGGGAGATGAAGATCGGATCAAAAAGCTGGCCCGGTCAAACAGGCTGGATTTGACCGGAGTCAGGGTGGTTGCGCCCGCTAAGTCTTCTAAGTTCGACGAATACGCCGGGGAGTACCATCAGCTGCGAAAGCACAAAGGCATCACTCCGGATCAAGCCAGGAACGTGTTGACCAACCCCCTGTTCCACGGAGCCATGATGGTCAGAAAAGGCGAGGTAGACGGATTTGTGGCCGGCTCGGTGAACACCACCGGGGAAGTGTTGAGAGCGGGCATTCAAATCATCCAGATGGCACCGGGCATAAGTTCGGTATCCAGCTCCTTTGTCATGGTGGTACCCGAGTTTCAGGGGGTCAAAGACAAGATCTTCGTCTTTGCCGACTGTGCGGTAATCCCTGATCCTGATCCTTCTCAGTTGGCTTCCATTGCCATATCTTCTGCAAAGACCATGCAGGATCTGATTGGACAGGAGCCCAAGGTGGCCATGTTATCCTTCTCCACCAAGGGAAGTGCCGAGCATGAGCTGGTGGACAAGGTTAGGGAGGCGACTAAGATCGCAAAAGAGCTGAAGCCCGACCTCAAGATCGACGGAGAGCTTCAGGCTGATTCCGCCATCCTCCCTGGAGTCGCTCAGAAGAAATGCCCTGACAGTCCAATCGGTGGATATGCGAACGTTCTGATCTTCCCGGATCTGAATTCTGGCAACATCGTTTATAAGCTGGTTCAGAGATTGGCCAAGGCGGAAGCCATCGGGCCCATAATCCAGGGGCTGGCAAAGCCGGCCAACGATCTTTCCCGGGGATGCAGTGTGGATGACATCGTCAACGTCGTAGCAATTGCCATGACCATGGCTTAAGAGACCTCGCCCTCTTGAGTCCTCCTGCCCACGTTGGCGGGAGGGGGAGACAGGGCGAGAGGTAAGGATAAGCCCATGAAACCCATCAACTCTTTCTTTCTGGCAGGCATCATCCAGGGATCAAACGCGGGAAAGTCCCTGCACAATCAGGACTACCGCGACAAAATCAAGGCCATCCTTCGAAAATACTTTCCCCAGGCCAAGATCTTCGACCCTTTTGAAAAGCACCCGGATTCGGTGCACTACGATTACAGGGCCGGCGAATCGGTCTTCTTGGGCTACATCAAACTGGCAACTCAGTGCGATTGCATGATCGCCTATCTTCCCGAGGCCTCCATGGGGACTGCGGTGGAGATGTGGGAGTGCTACAAGAGGGGAGTCCCGGTCTGGACCATAAGTCCCATGAAAGAGAACTGGTCGGTAAAATTCCTCTCCAAAAGGATATTCGAATCGCTGGAGGAATTCGAAAGTTACTTGAAGAAAGCTTATTCCAAGTAAGAAGAGTCGTCACGGATAGAGACTATCTCAATTGCGCTCAACGATACGCATGGGCGGACAGCATGTCCGCCCTGATTTACAGTGGTTGGAAGAGACGCCATCGCTGAAAGGAAAGACGCAAGCAGATTGCGTAACTGATCAGCAGTAGCATGATCATAAATTCCACTCTCATATTCTGTCTGGTTCGTGAACTACGAGATGCACTCACCGGTTTGAGGATCGCACAAGTCTCCATCACCCCGGATGGGAAAGACCTTCTCTTCTCTCTGCGAGGCAGACAACAACAGAGAGACCTCCTTTTCTCCACCCATGCCTTGAACTGCCGTGTCGAAATCCGGGAGCGCGACGAATCAGAGCACACAGAAGACTATCAAAAGACCAACCTCTTCTGGTTTGCCCTGGGCGGATACGTTGGAGAAATCGAGCAGGTGGGCTTCGACCGGGTGATTAAGGTTTCCTGTCAGAAGAAGACCCAATTCGGCTCAGGCGAGGACTTCTATCTTATCTTTGAGCTGACCGGAAGAAACAGCAATGCGGTCTTGGTGAAGGGGGACGGGCGGATCATGGACTGTTTGAGAAAGGTGGACGCTACGCGCAGCAGGTTCAGGCAAATTCTCCCCGGGCAGAAATACCTGCCCCCTCCCCCTCCCAGGAAGAAAAATCCTTTCTCCATCAAAAAGGGGGAGTTCAGCGAGCTGCTGGAGAGCTGCAATAAACCCGCGCTCGGTTGCCTTAGATCGCATTTTATGGGCGTGGATGAGTTTTTGTCCCAGAAAATCCTCATGCAGTCAGGAATCGATACAACAAGGAAAGTCTTCGAATTACCCCGAAATGAAATGGAGCTTTTGTGGCGGATATTTTCACAGACATTCGAGAGAATTTCTAAGTTTGACCTCTCTTTTCAGATCGTGATTGACCAGCAGGGAGATCCAAAGGCCGTCAGTTGCATGGATCTTCCCTTCATCCCTGCCGATCAGAAGATTGGTTGTGACAGTCTGAACTCCGCCTTGGGGCGCTTCTTCTTCATTAAGGTAAAATGGGAAAAACAGAAGAAGGAATTGCAGAGGCTATCTCTGATTGTCAAGCGATCCTGGAAAAAGCTCAAAGAGAGGGCAAAGAAGATTGAAGACGACCTGCATCATGCCGAGAAGTTCGAGCAATACAAAAGGTTCGGCGATCTTTTAATGATGAACAAGGAGGCCGTAAGAAAGGGTCAGACTTCCGTTGAACTCACCGACGTATTTGCTCCTGAACCACCTGCGATAGAAATCCCGTTAGACCCGAAGCTCTCCGCCATAGGTAATGCCCAAAGGTATTTCAAGAGATACAGAAAGGCAAAAGATGCATTAAAGATAATTAAGAGGAGGAGATCGGAAACCGAAAACAACATGTCACGTCTGGAGGACATCTCCGGCCAGTTGAAAAAACATGGCGAGCAGGTTGACTTAGAAGAAATTAGGCGTAGTCTAACTAGGTTAGGATTCCTGGCAGGTCGGCTTCCAGTAGGAAAACCAAAATCTCCGATCAGAGCAAAAAAGACTCGATTCAGAACGTTTCTGACGGAAAACGGCGCGGAGATTCTGGTGGGTCGCAACAACAAAGAAAACGATTACCTAACGTTCAAATTCGCCCGCCCCGATGATTTATGGTTTCACGCTCAGGATATCCCGGGTTCACATGTGTTGTTTAGAAGAAAGGACAGGAAAACCGAACCTTCGCCACAGCAAATACGGGAAGCAGCGAAAGTAGCGGCATATTTCAGTAAAGCCCGAAACGAAAAGAAGGCGGCAGTGATTTACACTCAAGCTAAGTATGTGCGCAAGCCGAGGAAAGGCAGGCCCGGCTTGGCGCTGGTAGAAAGAGAGAAGACTATCTTGGTAGCGCCAGGATTGCCAAAAAAATGTAGCGGAAAGCTTTAGCTTTCCACCACGCGTGCATTATTGGAGACCAGAAGGCCTCCGGTACATCTGTCAAACCAGAACCTAACGTAAGTCCGAATCTGGCTTTCTATTTCAGAAGCAACATCTTCTTCGTGATCTTCCTGTCTCCGGCAACTAACTGATAGAAATATATTCCGCTGCCGACTTCTTTTCCGTTCTTATCCATCCCATCCCAGACTAGCCAATACTCTCCCTGCTGCTTTTCTTCATCCGCCAGGGTCTTCACCAGTTGGCCCCGAACGTTGAATATCCTCAGGGTGGTGTGGATGGGACTATGAACTGTGAACCGTGAACCAACAACGGCGAAGCGCATGGTGGTGGAAGCGTTAAAGGGGTTGGGATAATTCTGATCCAGACTGAACCGCAAGGGCACCGAAGCAGGCTCTTCCTCGACGGATGTGGGTCTGAAATTAATCTGCACATCGTCGATGTACCAACCGGCTCCCCCTTCGCTTAAGTCATCGGAGACGAAATGGAATCTGAATTTCACACCGGCTTGTCCTGAGTAGGAATCTAGAGGCAGGATAACCTGCGTCCATTCATGCAGAGTATCAGTAAAGGGAGAAGAGATTCTCTCCCAACCCTTCCCGCCGTCTGTATTGATCTCCACAAAACCGCTATCTCCCAACAAGAACTGGTATTTGTGCCAGAAGGACAGTTGAGGGTTCACCGCGATTGACAGATCGAAAGCTTCTTTGATAGCGGCCCAACTGTCGGTATTATTCTTGTAGCCTCCTTGCGGGCTGTCGTTCAAGCTGAAAGCCCCTCCGTGAGCGTCCACCGAGGTCATGTTCCAGGTGTTATTGGTTCCTCCGGTTTCCCAATCATGCAGACCATCTTCGAAATCAAAGGTTATTACATCGGTGGCAACGTGCAGCTTGAATTTGAACCGGGGTGCCCCCAGGGGAAGGTTGACCACGTTGTACAAACCGTCCTGCGCAGAGAAATAGTAGTACAGTATTGTCCCGGAATTCTGTTGAGGAACCTCCGCTTCGTATTGATCAGAACCGACCGATTGCACGCTTTGTTTGACAAAAGGAGAGAGTGTATCTGGTCGCCAAAAAAGGAACAAGGAGTCCTCAAGCAATCCATTTCCCGGGGTTATGGTCGCTGTGACAACGAATGGACCGGAGGCGTCGGCTGTGAACAGAGGCGGATCATGTTGGATGGTCAGCGCGCCGGAGGGATTGTAGTTTAAAGCTGCAAAAAGATTGACCAATCCCCATCCGTATACAGTGTCCGGTGAAAAGGCGTTGTTTGCGGTCATCATCAAAGCTTCTCTGACCTGCACGGCGGTCCAGTCCGCATGTGCAGACAAAAGGACCGCGGCGCACCCTCCCACCAGTGGAGTGGAAAGGGAGGTTCCACTGACTCCGCCGTAGTCATCTATCGCCCAAGCCAAGGCACAATGGGTTGCTACTCCTCTGGCCACCACCTCCGGTTTTGTGCGCCCGTCATAGGTAGGTCCCACGGAGCTGAAACTGGCGATCTGCCCGGTCCAATCCACGGCTCCGACTGCGATGACGCTGTCTCCATCTGCGGGAGTTACGACGTAGTGCCAGGGGGCGAGCCTCTCGTTTCCCGCAGCGTTGACCACCACGATACCCCTCGAGGCTGCAGCGTCAGCCGCCCGAGTGCATAAGGCGGTATTGCCATCCAGGCTCTCGTAAGTGTACCAGTCAGTGTACCCTAAGGAACTAGAAATCACTTCTGCCCCGATGGAGTCAGCCCATTCCAAACCTGCCACCCAGTTATCCTCCTCAATTTGCTCCTCAACACGTGTGTCCTCAGTTTTAGCCAGAACGAACATGCTCTTGTAGGCAGGTCCGTAAAGCTCTCCCTCATATTCCCCGCCCAAAGCCGACCAGGTGTATGTCCCGTGATTGTGCTGAATAAGAGTATCTGCCGGTTCGTTTTGAGTGTTGGTGTCGCCAAAGATGAAATCGTATTCCGCCAGAACTCTGGATTCTGAAAAGGCAGTGGCAAACACCTGGTGATCTTTGCGGTAACCGGTGTCGAGCATTCCTACGATCACATTCTCCCCCGCAAAACCCATGTCGTGGACAATGGGAACGTTTATCTGGTCCATCTGCTGGAGAGAGTAACCGTAGTTTCTGCCATAACCGGTCAGATCTTTCTGCCGGTCAAGCTTTCCCAAAGCCGGCTCAATCTGTGGTGGCGTCCTCTTGAAGCTGGCTACTTTTGTGATCTGCCTTACAAAAGCCAGCTGCGAGATTTTCTCGATTCTGTTAACCTGAACCTGAATGGAGATGGCATTCAGCCATCTGGATCTTTGACCAAGCCTGCCTCCCAGCCTTCCGACCTCTTCTATGTAATCCTGATTCACCGGAAGATCCAAAAAGTCAACCTCCACCTTGTTCTTCAGCCTTCTTTTCAGAGCCGCACTGGTGAGCGAATTTCTGAAAACGTCTTTTGCCTGTTGACATTGCTGCTCTGAGAAAATGCCCTTGTCAGTAAAGAATACCCACACTTTCACGCTATCCTCTGGAGAACGTTCAGATAGAAGCCGGTGCAGGAGAGTGGCGATCACGGGAGATTCTTTGGGCAAAACGAAAAACCCGAATGCCTCTTGGCGATGCTTTGTCAAGTCAGTGGTCTGGGCTACCGAAAGATATGGACAATACAGTAGAATGAGGATTACGAGTGTCGGAAAGAACAAATTTCGAAGGGAACCAAGCACGTTGTTTTGGCTCTTTGCCAGGTAGCGATTGCTTATTCAGTTCTAGCTGGAGTTGCGATGTTACATACAAATCTAATCCCTCACGCAACAAAGTCAAGTACAAATCCAAGCACTTCTTGCAATGCGTTCCTCGCAGGCTGTCTGCCATACGCAGATCCCTGCACGATGCGGAAAAAGGAGGTGCTCGACTAGAACGGTTTCTTCTGGAGGTCTTCGAAATCGAAATTGAAAGAGTTCTTCAAGGGGGGAAGGTCGATCACCCCATTTTGAGCGCGATTTTCACTTTCAGGCACCCAGCTTAAGGAGAAGCCGTATTTTTTTTTGAAGGCTAATGCTACATTTCGGTGTCGCTCCACCTCCCTTTGGCAGAGTGTTTTCTCGCTCATCTGGTACACCAGCATTGGGCTGCTGCATAACACGTGGAGTTTCAAATTCTTGAAGGCTTTGGAGTTCAACTCGACAAAACGAAGAAGAGCCAGAAGGCTAACGTACTCCAGTTCGTAGTGAGAGCCAAAATACCGCGTTTTAAAAAGAATCCCCAGATCCGGAATGGCGAAACTGACCAAGCCGTTTTGCTTTTTCTCTCTGTTCGGGTGAAGCGTCTTCGCGGAGATGAAACACTTCATTCTGGGCTGAACTGAAATCTTCTCCATGGTTCTCCTCGTCCTTTGCTTAAACCAAAAAGCAAAAATTGTGCCTCGGGTTTCCCGGTGATCCTTACACGGGAGTGCAAGAGACAGGGAGAACAGAAGGAGGTAACGCGCTCTAAATCAAAAAGATAACCCGACTGTGCATTCGAACCGAAAGGATTCGCCGGGCAGTCTGCCGAAGGTAGATGTGCAATCCGATTCACACTAATTGCAGGGAGGTTGTACAGACTTTGACGGGATTAGCTTGAGCTGTTTTGAGAACGAACCTTCACCAGCTTGCGTCTGGCTCAAGCGCTCAAGTTCTTTTTCACGTGAGGAATGAGGCCGCCGTCCTCCAGAATGCCCATCAGGAACTCTGGCAAGGGGGGGAAGGAGAATTTTTGATCTTGCAAGGTTACTATTTCTCCGCTGGCAAAATCGATGGTGATGGTTTCCCCTTCCCGGATATGATCCGGGGCTTCCTTCGATTCTACCAAAGCCAATCCCTGGTTGATGGCGTTCCGGAAGAATATCCGGGAGAATGACTTTGCCACGATGCAGGCGATCCCGGCGTGCTTGAGCGAGGTGGCGGCTTGTTCCCGGGAGCTTCCGCAGCCAAAATTGGAGCCGGCTACGATTATGTCGCCTTTCTTAATCTTCTTGGGGAACTCAGGATCGTAACCTTCGAGTGCGTGCAGGGCCATCTCTGGTGCGTCTATTATAGGGAGATATTTCCCCGGATAGATCAAATCCGTATCAATGTTATCGCCTAATTTCCAGACTCGACCTTTTATCTGTTCCATAACATTTTGTGCTACTCCAGTGGTTGACGCTGGTTATCTCATTTTATTGCCAGCCGTTTGTTATCATTGCGAGCG
>JABAOF010000501.1_pt5 | contig 74109 bp, 68 predicted proteins | sample 7062171 | NCBI WGS metagenome assembly JABAOF01 (sample SAMN14538628, study PRJNA623070) | marine sediment metagenome | biome: marine biome [ENVO:00000428]; feature: marine pelagic biome [ENVO:01000023]; material: deep marine sediment [ENVO:00002113] | place: India: Gulf of Khambhat ...
CCCCATGGGAAGTGAAAGGTGACATTGATTACGATAAACTAATCAAGCAGTTTGGCACAGAGCGCATCGACGAAAAACTACTCGCCCGATTTCAGAAGCATGCAGGTGAACTACACTATCTACTGAAACGTGGCATCTATTTCAGCCATCGTGATATGAACTTCATCTTCGACGAATATGAGAAAGGTAATCCCTTCTTCTTATACAATGGTCGGGGACCCAGTGGACATACCCATATCGGACACCTGACCCAATTCATCTTCACGAAATGGATGCAAGACAAATTCAAATGCCCCTACTACTTCCAACTCACCGACGATGAGAAATTCCTCTTTAAATTCGACCTCGAACTCGACAAAGCACGCTACTACGCCAAGGAGAATGCCTTGGACCTTATTGCCATCGGATTTGACCCCAAGAACACACATATCATCCTGGATTCCTATCATGCACGAACCATCTATCCCTTAGCCATTCAAGTAGCCAAGCGCATCACCTTCTCCACAGCAAAAGCCGTCTTCGGCTTCACAAATTCAAATAACATTGGATCAATCTTCTTTACCAGTTTCCAAGCCGTCCCTGCATTCCTCCACTCAGTCCGCGTGGGCTATAATGTTCCCTGCGTCATTCCGCTAGCTATTGACCAAGACGCCCACTTCCGAGCTGCCCGAGATGTTCTTCCAAAACTAGGATATCTAAAACCAGGAATATTACACTCAAAGTTTCTCCGTGGACTCCAACAAGGAGGCAAAATGTCAGCTTCTGATCCGGACTCAGCCCTGTTTACCGTGGATCCACCTGCAGTCATCAAGAAAAAACTCCAGAATGCATTTACGGGGGGTCGAGGAAATGCTGCAGAACAACGAAAACTGGGCGGACAGCCTGAAATTTGCTCAATTTTCGATAATTATCAACTTTTGTTTATTCCAAAACAAGACAAACTTGAAGCCCTTGAACAACGATGCCGAAGTGGTGATATGCTCTGCGGCGAATGTAAGAACATCAGCATCGACCTTGCAATAAAATATCTAACTGAACACCAGAAGCGACGAGAAAAAGCCAAAGACCACCTCCAAGATTATCTTCTCAAAGAAGATGAAATTAAAATCAAATGAGCTGGCACTTACATATTTCCGAAAGACCCGTGATGTCTAATCCTGAACTGATGAGTTCGATTCTGAAGCAATGCTTTATTTGAAATTGTCTAATTCCGATACGACCGGTATCCAAGCCCATAAAATTTAGTATCAACAACAAAAGAAATATGTCCCTTTCAAGGCGCACCAAAATTATCGCTAGCTCAATTTTCGTCATCACGTTAGTCGGTTTTGGTTTTGCCTTTCTAGCTTCGAATCTTCTTTTTTCCCCACCAATGAACACCAATTCAATATATCTACAGTTATTAGATAATGCTGGAGTGATGATTGAGGCAGAGGGAGTACGAATCTATATTGACCCGATTAATCTCCCACAAAATTTTCAATTCGCTCCAGCTGATGCGGTTTTGATAACTCACCCACATAGTGATCATTATGAAGCTGCCACAATCAATATGCTTCAAAAAGAAGGCACACACAACGTATTCCCAGCAAGCATGTCCACAGAGATCATTCAACATAGTGGCATTGGCGTGGTTCCTGGAGAACAATTTCGAGTGGGACCAATTAACGTTACCGCGTTCTACATGTATCTACCCCCAGCTATCTCTAGTCATCCGGAAAACGCAAATTGGACAAGTTATATCATCGACATCAATGGGTTTACAATTTTTCACGCGGGTGATGCCTACGCCATCGAGGAATACGATGAACTCAATGGGCTAATAGACGTGGTCATGCTCCCCTACTATTTAACATACGTCGGGGATGACATCGTTGAAGCAGTTCAAATTATTCAACCCGAATACCTAATTTTGTACCATTTTAATTTGGATATGAATGACTATTTTGTTGAAACGTATGGATCTGAAATCACTGAGTGCGCAATCATAAATCTCAACTATTTTGAGTCGTATACCTTCATCACAGTATAGACTAAAATAGAGTAAGGTGAGAGCTGAAACGGATATGTAATTTTAGTCCGAAAAATTCCACTCAACTATCTATAGGTGACCTATCAAAATTTCATTGAGGAGTGATCACGTTTAATAATAAATTGATTCCTCTTTACGAGGAAAGGGGACGGATTTAGCACTGAACATATTATTTCAAAGTCTATTTGGACAGAGTTGAGGCATGTTTCGCTACCCATCACCAAGTAATCCCCATTTTGGATATCGAATTTGTAGAATTGGTAAAAAAAATTCCAAGGTGGATTGGTCGTGGGTTAAGATATGGAATAAAAGGAGAAAAATACTTCGCAATTCGAGATGAAGGAATAAGGCTTATTCTTAGAAATGGACGCTGGAACAGGATTTTCCTATCAGTTAAAGAGCCAAAGCATGTGAAATTGATTCTTGAGGAAAGAATGGAACAACTCAAGCCAAAACAAAATAATGATATAACAATTCAAGTTGGTTTATTAAATCAAGAAAAGGAAGAAAAATGAACCGCAATTACCTCGAATTCATTCTTACACAAAAAATATGAGGATAACCAATTTTTAGAAATTAGTTGGTTCTCATTCTAAAAATGACAAATCAAGTGAGGAATAAGGGATATTAAATTGGAATGTTATTCGAAAATGCATCACCAAAAATAATGTCGACAGTAGTGATCAGTGAAATAAAGACCAGTTGAATCCGAAATACAATCAAGGTTCAGAAGTAGGGCTAGTTGAAGATTTTTTAGGATCACTTTTTTTCTTTGTGTTTTATCCCAGATACTTAATAGCCAGAAATTGACACAAACTACATCATGAGAGAAAAAAAGTCTGAGCGTCTTGGTTTTAGGATCTTACAAGCAGATTTTAATGATATTGAAAAGATCTCAGCACTCTATAAACAGGTTTTAGACGACTATCGAGACAAGTTACCTGAAGAACTTATTATTTCACGACAGCCCTCTCCCACAGAAGTCAAAGAGCGACTAGATCGGTATACTCATTTTGTCGCTAAGATTGAAAATCAGATTATTGGAGTTGTGGGATGTTCATTAATTCATGGAACATGTATGTTGAAACACATGGTTGTTGACCAGAAATACCAACGACGAGGGGTTGGTACAGCTCTTACAAGACAAGTGATAAATTTTGCACAGAAACACAATGCAACAAAGGTTTGGTTGGATNNTGACAGGAGCGATATCCCTATATCAAAAACTAGGATTTCAAAAATCAGGCATTCTTCGCCAACATTTCTGGGGTGTTGATGTTGAACTTTATGAGCTTATATTGACTAACAACAAAGATTGAAGTACAAAGCCAAACTGATTGAGAAAGAAATGAAAACCATCTCGTATAACATCCATTTAGAAATCAGTATACCCACAAGATAGGAGTAAAGCTAGATCTGCTAGTATGCGAGTGAGTATAAGAAATTGTTAGGGTTCTTCGTAACCTGATTTACTTCTTCAATTTAAATCAGGTTTATTTCAGCAAGGTGATGCTATATTAAGCAGCAAAAAAGCATTTCGTCTATGAGTCTTGATTACGTGGATTTTTATTCTTAATCTCGTACATTAACTATGGAGGGTACAACAATGGGGGAAACTTATGGTGATTATACTCCAAAATTATGGATCTTAAGCACCAACAAACCATATCAAATCTTGGCAGTATTGTGAATTATAATGGGATGCCTATTCATCGCAATTGGAACCCCACCATTATCTCAACAGCCTGTACGGATGATTCCTATTAAAACCCGACGTGCAAGAAGAGAAAGTGTTGAAGTCTAAGCACAAGATATAAGGATAGCCATTTTTGTCAACTGGAGTTTGGACATAAGAGAGTTTTATGATTTTTTATGACATGATTAACTATCCAACCTCATGCAATCCTATTTAAGCTTCAGATTCAATCCAATCTGAGCTAGTCTGAATCTGGGAACTAAGAGCCAAGTTAATGGCACTAAGAAGGATTGTAAAGTAGATTAAAAACCATATAATCTCTAAATTTAGAAACACTAGGCTCGCAAGGAGAATCTCAACAAGACCAAGGACTATTAATGACCAGCCAAGACTAGATTGGTCCCGAACGAAATCAACTCGATAAACCACTGGCAAAATCCAATGAAGACCATCAAGGAGGAGGACAACCCCAATACTGAAAGTCAACAAAGTAAGGACCCAACCCCCCGTAATAACTAACTGGCCTGTGGAGAGGAACATCCAAACCACTATAATGCTGATTCCAAAGACAGAGGAGCCCAACAGAGCCATCAGCATGATGAATCTAGAGTGTACATTTGGAAAACGAGTCACAGTCTGCAGGATTGCAAACACACCAAACCCACACAAACTCAGCACTATGACGAGCTCATAGGTGCATAAAACACAACGATTATGCACGGGGTCTATCAAAAGGCAAAAGCCTGGGGTGGAAGAAACAATAGAATCCCTAATGCAGAGAAGATTACTACCGCGAATACTGATTCCATAATCTGAATCCACGAATATTTCATGCTATCCGATTCCCTCATTTATTGATGGACTAATATTGGCTAGATAAATATGTTCATTCCTGTAAAAGAGGAATCTCTTCTCATAACAAAAAGATATATGGCTATGAAATAGTCGAAGTCATCGAATTCACCTAGAATCAATGGTGAAATAAATGGCAAACAATAGAATCAAGGCAGAACACGTCATACCCTCGGAGCTCGATGCCATTCGAGTGATTGATGGTGAAGAGGCGATATGTGAAAGTTGCAGTGACTATCTAACGGATGAAGCGCGCTTTGGTGATGGCTACGCCGAACGGCTCTTCTACGCAAAAACGGAAACAGACGTAGTTGCTATAATTCAATGGGCAAATAAAACCAAAACCCCAATCACCATCTCAGCAGGACGAACCGGATTAGTTGGTGGTGCTGTACCCCAAGGGGGTGTTTTGCTCTCACTTGAAAACATGCACAACCTTCGTGGTCTTAATTTTGACGAAACGCAAAACCGATGGTATCTTCGTGCAGAACCGGGCATTACACTTGAAACCCTTAACTCAGTGGTTTACAAACGCCAACTCAATTCCTTGAAAGAGCTAGGTTCAGACGCAGAAAAGGCGGCTTTGGATAAATTCCTTGCCGAATCAACTACCTATTTCTTCCCTCCCGATCCCACTGAGATGACAGCCCACCTTGGTGGTTCTCTCGCGGCCAATGCCTCAGGGGCTCGATCCTTTCGATATGAAGCAATTCGTAAATGGACAAAACGGATCCGTATTGTATTAGCCAATGGCGATGTCCTCGATATCTCCCGTGGAAATGTGTTCGCAAAAGATGGGATTTTTCAAATCGAATTAACAGACGGTACAATCTGCCAAATCAAAATACCTGACTATGTGATGCCATCAACAAAAAACGCTGCGGGATTATTTTCACATAAAGGAATGGATCTCATCGACTTATTCATTGGTTCAGAAGGAATTCTTGGAGTGATCACTCTGGCCGAAGTCTGGCTAGAAGTCTATCCTGAACGGAGTTTGACCATTTTTGCCTTCTTTCCCACTGAAAAAGAAGCTCTCAACTTTGTAATCGATGTACGAAGTGAATCCAGCCCAGTGCAACCAACCCTAGTTGAGTATTTCGATTCCAATGCTGTGCAAATGCTCAGAGACGCTCGAGCTAAAGGCTTAGCCGGTGTTACTGTTCCTCCTCAAGTTGATAAAGCAGAAGCCATTATTTTCTTCGAAATTCCCTTTCTGGAAGCGGAGATGGAAAATACTCTCATGAGAGCTCAAGAACTGCTAGGAAAATATGGTATCGGGATAGAGGATACATGGGCAGGAATCGACCCCAGTGATTTGGAGAAAATGAAAGCAGTAAGGCATCTAATCCCTGAAACAGTGAACGCACTTATTGCTCAGCGTAAACAGCAATATCCTCGTGTTCATAAACTCGGTACAGACATGGCAGTTCCCGACGAACATCTGGAAACGATTATTGACTATTACCAAGAGATCCTGGATGAAGCGGGAATGGAATACATCATGTTCGGTCACATCGGCGATAACCATCTCCACGTGAATATACTTCCTAGAACGGATGAAGAAGTCGATCAGGGAATGAAAATCTATAAGCAATTTGCTAAGAAAGCCGTTGAGCTTGGTGGCACTGTAAGTGCCGAACATGGAATCGGAAAACTCAAACGTCCATTTCTTAAAATCATGTACGGGGAAGAGGGACTCAACGAAATGGCAGCTGTAAAACGTTCGCTGGATCCGGAGTGGCTTTTAAATCCAGGCAATATGATTCCTAAGCCTGGCGAAACGTTAGAAACCATCGAAGAGTAATTCAAAAACGTACCTGACTAAATTGAAACCAATATTCAAGACTTTCATTATAGAGGTGAGTATCTATGAATCAAAAAGAAATTTTGAATCTCGCAGCACTTCAAATTAAACCAGCTAGTAATTTATCCGATACATTTCTCCAAATTCAAACGCTTCTTAAACAAGCCTTCTCAGAAATGGGGATGTTGGATTGTGTGGTCTTACCTGAGTATGCGTTTGGAACCTTGCGTGAATGGGTAACTGCAAAACAGGACAGCGACCAAATTACTGAACAAATTCAATCTAACATTACCAATCTAGCACAACAACATAAGGTATCCTTTGTTGCAGGTTCTATTCCTTTTCGAACGGATAAGAACAAATGGAGAAATCGAAGTTTTGTCTTTTCTGCTTCGGGAAAAATTTTAGGTTCATATGATAAATCCCATCCCTTCCGTGTTGAAAAGCAGTTGGGCCTAGAACCCGGAACCCTGCTTCCAACTTTCAAGATTGGGGATCTTAGAATGGCAGTTCTTATCTGTTCAGACCTATGGTACCACGACTTAGTGTCTCATTATGCACCAGAAGTGGATTTCCTAGCGGTTCCTACAATGACCACGGTTCTAAATAACCTGCATATCGAGTATGGGCAATGGGCTTGGCAATCATTAGTTTCTGTGCGAGCCAAAGAATATACAATTCCCATCGTTAGCACGGATCAAGCGTCACATGAATATGCTCCTGGTGTTTTCACTTGTGGGGGGTCTTGTATTGCAGACCCATCTATTCGGTTTCTAAATTCCGAAGGACCAAACACTCAAGCTCTGCGAATTATTCAAGATAAGAGAAAACAGTTTATTACTAGTCAGATCTCGCTCAAAGCAGTTAGAGCATATACTTCGTATCGTCGCGATGTAGGATTAAGAGAATAAAAGAGAAAGGACTCTCCCACAGGCTATCTCCTGCAGGAGAGAGACGTAATAGCAATGTTTGGTCATTCAACTGATTTTCTTCGCCGTAATAGCACAACTATTAGAATCAGCAAAAGAATGATGACAATTGCCATAACGACGATAAGCCAATTCTGTAGCAGCCACTGGAAAAGGTCAAACGGTGGTGGTCCAACTGGACCAATTGTGAAGACAGCAGAGCGTGGACTGTTCGTGTCACTGACATCCGCATCCGCAAAGGTACAGATAACATAATAGGACCCATGGGGAAGTGATGAGACATCCAGACTAATGTATTGCCATTCACTTCCGGACCAAGTAAGTGCACCTGATAGAGTTGTTATTAGGCCAGTCGTGTCATCGTAGATTGCGTAGGTGTTGGTTGAGGCTTCAGCATCGTCAAGTGTGCCATGTGCTGAATTGCTGCAGGTAGCCGTAACACTAGTAATATCAAGAAGTGATGTCGCTGGAGTATAGGAAACAAGGGGACGAGTGACATCGAGCCAATGCTGAGTTCCAATGATGGTTTCGTAGGGTACATAATCATGGGCGGTCACTGTCACATTGATGGAATTTGGCACCGAAGCAGTTACATGGAGAATGGCATAGCCTGAGCTGTTTGTGATTTGAACTTCGTAATAAGATCCGTCTTTATCCCACAAACAGATGGTGGCGCCTGCAATTGGTGAAGTGCCATCCATGACACGAAAGAGCGTGTCGCCATTAAAGTTGGCATTTGCGGGATGGTTAACAGAAAGTGTCCTTGGATTATTTGTGAACACATCAACTTCAGGATCTCCAAACAGTGCAAAGCTGAGAAGATTCTTACGATGAAACGTTTCCCATGTTGCTGGAAAGGTTGAAGCAATGGAAGCGAATGTTGTTTGGTAATCAATTTTGTTCTGATAGAGTGTTGCACCCGGTCGATAACCTGTCGTTCCACTGAAGAAAAGATTCCAGAAGTCTTGAGACATATATCGATTTAGACCCCACGTAAAGGAGTTCGACACGGGACCTCGATAATACCAACTAATTCGCATGGAGCCAATGTAACCAATAGCCATATTTCGAATAAAGGTCTCGGCTAATGCTTCTTGAGCATAATCGTATCCAGCCGTATGACATGAATCAGCATAAACGAGTGCAGGGATACTGGCTGTTGATGCATTAACCTGAGTGGTATTCAACATATTCCCCCAAAGATTCCAGGGCCACTCAAACCAATAAACAAAGGAAAGAGGCATTAAGCCAACCTCACTTCCCGCTGCGACCTCCTCATTGGGAGTTGTTTCACCAGTGACATGGCTGAGTTCGCCAACATCTAGGTCAGTGACATTGACACCAAACATGTAGTTTTCAATTGCGATATGATAGGAGTCAAGAAATCCAGTAACATTGTTTGCATGGTATTTCCAAATACCACCGTATTGATTTCCAGCAATAATTGAATACTGTTCAATAGGCGTCGGATAGGTCGATACAAGGTCATTATCGTCAACATAGCCAATATTAAGGCATCTTACCATACCTGCATTCGCACCTGAGCTAGTGACAGTTTGTTTAGTACCTACATCAGTGCCACCAGGTCCTTTGAAGCCGGTTTGTCCAAGAGGAATACAACCGGATTCATACATGTAGATAGCGCCATTACTAACCCCGACGACCACTTTGTTATACCCATCGTTCGCTGCATTTCCAGTGTCAACCCCATAGACAAACCCACCTAGGGATTTTTCTATTACGAGTTGATTCCACTGGATTCCTGGGTTGTACCAAAGCTGATAGCAATCACCCTGAAGTACACTCGCGTTCTTATAACCAGTGCCACAGGTGATTTCTCCCAGCCCATCATCATCTGGATCACCTACATCTATAGAGTATACGGATTGTCCGATATTCAGAACATTTGCTACGAAAATAACATGGTTCAATACACCTGGTGCACCAAAACAGGTTGCAATAAAGGTCCATCCACTGAAGTGACCCCAGGCGATATCAACATTTGTGGCAGGAGTAGTACTTCCTCCGTAGCCATGAGGTTCGAGTACATTATCAGCATTTCCGACTTCAATGCACAATACAGGATCAGTTACTTCAGGACCACTAACTAGGATAGCAGTCCATATTGTATTCATCCAGTAAGTAAAGATGACTGTTGAACCGGACCAAGTTCCCACGACAACTGCAATGGTGCCATTGTTCCAGACGTCTCCAATATCAACGCATGTTGCAAAGGTCGGAAAACCATCGACGGGCATAGTCCAGAGATCCCAAATTAAGGTATCCAACATTGTGTTTGCATCACGGAGCCAGATTGTACCATTTTGTAAACCAACACCTCCACCTAAACCAAGAGTGTAAACAATCTCGTTGTTGCCATCATTATTGGGGTCACCAATAGCTACACCGGTTACTGGAGTGTTCCATCCAGCGGTTGCGCTAGACCAAGTATTTCCATATGGAAAGCCCCAGGGATCGTACTTCCGTTGAATGTCGGTGGGGCTGCCGTGGGCTGCGAGGTTAATGAGGGCTGGTGAATACTGGTTGATGCCTTGGATTATGGCGGTTTCATTTAATTTCTGAAAAGTATTGGGAGATGTATAGTTCCAGAAGAAAGCCCGATCTTCATAGAAACGGTAGATATCATAGTAACCGGGAATGTGGTTTGCATCAATGTAGTCGCTGAGCTCGGCTTCATCAGTGTAATCTTGATCCAACCAAGCCCATAATTCTTCATCATAATTGCTGATAGCACCACCGAGGAGAAAGGAATCCCAACCGGTTGGTGAAAAGCTTGTGGGGCTACGTGCATAATTCAGGCTTTTAGCCAATATGCTTGATACGTTACTTTGATCATTGAACGGAATTCGTCCCACATAGAGATCAGGTAGCCAATCTCCAATTTCATCGTAGCCTGGACCACCAATGTTGAAGGTAGCACATTCACCCCAACGTCCGTCGTTATCATCATCCCAATCTGAATCACCCATGACAGAGTAATAGAAGTCAGTGGGTTTCAGATTAGGATCTTGACCAATCCATTCAGCAGTATCAGGTAAATACACATAGCGCGAGGGAATGGTGGTATTATCGCCAATGAGAAGAACNNTGCAGGTGACACATTATCATACACATCTTCAATGAACGTCCAAATCTGCTCAGCCTTATCCCGAACCGTGGCAGATATCGGATAGTTTGCTTGTATCCAACTCACATTAGCTACTTGCGTTGGAACCCCTTTCAGGTTTTTCCATTCCGCGAATGATTGAACCCACGCACTGTTTGGCGTGATAATTAGATATTCTGGAGACGCCGGTTGGGACACAGTTGGCTCGAATGAACGAAAATCAAGAGGGGACACTGAAAACAGTGCCTTATTCGACGGCAAAAATGAAGTTGGAGTTATCAAAGGAAAAAACAAAGTGAATGTAAGCAGAAGGATTAATGGAATTCCACACAATTTCGTAAAAGAATGTTTCATAATATCAAATTCCTAAGGAGCCATTATTACCAAGAGTTTTGCTGGAAAGCTTATGCTAAACTTAAAGCGTAAAAGCCTCCCGCTGTTGTCGCCTAGCACTCTTTTAGGTCAATCTCGCTTTAAAATCATTTACCTAGATGGCTCAAATAGTTCCCAATGAACAAAAAGAGCACAATTAAGCGTATTTTCCTAATTACGGCAGGAATTCCCGAAATATACGACTAAGTAACCTCAATTGAGTTAGCATATTGTCGTAATTGACGTAATCGTCGCAAAAGTTCATGACGGCCCGTTCGAAATAATTCAAGTCGTTGTCGATCAGCATCTAAAAATTTCGCGACTACCGGGGATTTCAACAATTCGGGTAGTACTTCTACAGATTTAAGTAAATATCCACCAATTTGCACCTGATCATCCATCGACACTAGGGCATTTTCCGATTGACGAATGGCATAGGACAAGGCATCGACGCGAATTTCGGTGGGTAAAAGCTCGTGTGCGGATTTTGTAGGATTCGTAGCGAACATAGCATACCAATCATTGACGTCAATTTCGGATGGTAGAATTGCATGAAGAATGGCTCTTTCATGGTCAACATAAAGCATTCCCATTTGTGTTCGTTGCAACAGAAGTTCATGCAATGCTACGCTGGCTTCGGTCAATAGGTCAAATTGGATTTGAACTTTAGACACCCATTCCAGTGAAAGGAATGCAAAATTGCCACTGAAGGTTGAAAATTGCGCAAGGAGATTTACAATCACATCAATATAACTTGCAAGGGCATGGATTGCCTGATCGAATAGACCACTACTTGCATCGTCGAGGAAGCCTTGTAAAGCGGATATTAGAGCTTCAATATCTAGATCTAACCATGCATCGAGTGCTTTTTCCCAGCGAATTAATTCTGGTGATTGATACTTCGCAAATAGATTCCGAAATCCATGATCCGTGACACCAAGATTCCGCATATCAATTAGTAACCGCTCAAGTTCGCCACCAGTATCCGCAACAACCCACCGCAGATATCCTAAGCCATCAGTCTGAGATTTGATTCGTGCCTTGATTTCATCTTGGGAGAGAATGTGTATTGCCTTCTGTTTCCGTTCAAAGAGTGTTGTTTGCTCTAATGGTGAAAAATACAGATTTCGCGTCAAATCCTCAAGATGAAGGCGCCAATCCCGTGCATGACGAAGAGCTCGATCTAATTCGTTGAGAAGATGAACGAGCTCACTGACAAATTGATTCTCTATATTTAACACCGCTTCAGGATGTGTGATTAGATCATGATAGTCTGCAGGATGAAAAACACCAGTATCAATTAATACAACACTTTGATTGAACTCTCGAACACAGTCCAAATAATCTGCGATATGGTGCCGTAAGTCAGCAATATCCATTCATGTGCATCCTCGCCAGAATCCAAGTTATTCATTGCCAAGGTGACTTTTAAGTGTCAGTAACTAGACTCTGAGCAATCAAGACTATCGAGATTTCCTAGGAAGATTTTATTTTTTTGATTATTTTCTTAAAGCAGTTATTTCGATCTGATCGTTTGAAAGTCAAATTCATTATTATGCATGATAATGGCAAGCCTTTTCCTTTAATAAATGCCATATTAGTGCTATTCTGTTTAGGAAGGACAAGGTACAATGGAAAAACCCTGGTTGAAATTTTATGAACCCGATGTTCCCGAAACCATCGAGATCCCTGAAATCCCCCTGTATCAACTCCTCGAAAAAACTGCGAAGGATTTCCCGGATAACACCTTAACCGCGTTCATGGGAATTGAAAAATCTTACAAACAGATTAACGAAGAAGCAGATCGCCTGGCTAATGCCTTGAACAAACTAGGCATCAAGCAAGGTGACGTGGTTGGAATTATGTTAGGAAACATGCCCCAATTCCTAGTCGCATTCTTTGGTGGACTGAAAGCCGGAGCGATTCTCACACTCATTAACCCACTTTATCAAGCACCAGAAATTAAGTTTCAACTCAATGATGCTGGTGCGAAAGCGATTATCCTTGTTGACATCATGCATGAGAACTATGAAAAAATCAGGGATAATACCAAGGTCAAAACCACTATCGTTACCACGTTGGCAGATTCATTTCCTGGTATGCGTGTCAGTTTTACACCGCCTGATGTTGAGGGATATCACATGTGGGGTGAACTCCTTGAAAAGTATGAACCGAAACCACAGAAGATTTCAGTAAAACCAAAAGACACTCCAGCAGTTTTACTTTATACTGGTGGAACGACCGGCGTTCCAAAAGGAGCTATTCTTACCCATTACAATCTTGTTGCCAATGCATATCAATGCCGAAATTGGATTCCCTTTGCAAAACATGGAGACAATGCAGGAACCCTCGCGGTATTACCCTTTTTCCACTCCTTTGGACTTACTGTCGGTATGTTAATTACTGTCTTACTTGGTGGAAAACTAGTATTGCACATTCGTCCCAACCTGGATCAAATCTTGCTGGATATCCCTCGTCACAAAGTGGCATTCTTCCCGGGTGTCCCATCGCTTTATGCATCACTCCTACAACGAGATGATCTTGATCAATACGATTTGAGTTCTGTCACAGCTTGTCTATCAGGAGCCGCTCCTCTTCCCATGGCTGTTGCAAAAGCTTTCGAAGATATTGCAAGTGCAAACATCGTTGAAGGGTATGGATTGACGGAAGCAAGCCCAGTTACCCATGCCAACCCCATCCAAGAAAAACCCCCCTTTGACAAGAAACGCGAAGGTTCCGTTGGTATCCCGATGCCAAGCACATTAGCAAAAATCATTGACCTCGATACTGGCGAAGACTTGCCACCTGGACAAGAGGGCGAACTTGTCATTAAGGGTCCTCAGGTCATGCAAGGCTATTGGAACAAACCCGAAGAAACTGATAAACAATTAATGGAAGACGGATGGTTGCGTACCGGTGATATCGCCAAAATGGATGAAGACGGTTACTTCTATATTGTTGATCGGGCAAAGCAAATGATTGACCGCGCTGGTTTCAAAGTGTGGCCACGTGATGTTGAAGAAGTTCTCTATGACCACCCAAAGATCACAGAAGCGGCCGTATTTGGTATTCCAGATGAACAGCGCGGGGAAACTGTGATGGCAATAGTCGTTCTGAAAGAAGGCGAAGAAGCTACTTCCGAGGAAATCATTGAATATACCAAAGATAAACTCGCCTACTACAAACGACCTCAATTTGTAGAATTCCGAGACGACTTACCCAAATCGATGATAGGGAAGGTTCTCCGTCGGGTGCTCCAAGAGGAACAACTGGAAAAAATGGGTTTGAAATCTATTTTCAATCGTGAATAGAACCATAGAAACAAAAGATTTGCAAATCCTGCCTTACTATATTAAATGCTATATAGCTCAGTAGTGAATACCCATGGTTGGTGCCTTGTATGTCAGACAAAGAAAAGCCACGGAGCTATTCGATTATCCTTGAACGTGTGGAAAATTATGAGTTTCGGGTTCGTTTTGATAAACCTGAGTTTTCTGAGTGGACCTTAGATGAACCGCCACCATTGGGTCAGGATAAGGGTCCCAATGCAACACGTGTACTTGCAGTCGCAATTGGAAATTGTCTCTCAGCAAGTTTGATGTTTTGTTTACAGAGAAGCAAATTGATGGTTGAGTCGATTCGCATCGAGGTAACACCAACGACTGCACGGAATGAAGAGGGTCGTTGGCGGATTCCTCATTTGGATGCTAAGATTTACATTAAAACCATTGAGGAGGATCCGAAACGGTTTCAGCGATGCGTAGATATTTTCGAGAATTACTGCATTGTTACTGCATCTGTTCGACAAGGGATACCAGTGAATGTGGAAATTCTTCAAAGAACCTGATTTCAACCCGACTTTTTCCAGAAATTGAGCTAAACATTTATCTGGAATCTACGGAACAGATGAGAACGGAAGGGTTATACTCTTTGCAACCTACTTCTATTTATTAGGAGTTTATGGAGATTGATATCAGATGTCTAGGGATCCACAAGCAGCCCAACCTGCACCCACTCCTGCACAAGCAACAGCGGCAAAACCCGCGGCGAAAGGTGGAATTGAGGCAGAGTTGAAGAAAATCATTTCCTATATCAGCCACTTGAATGAAGCACAGAAGAAATTAGCAGTGCAATTGATCAATATTGAGAAACGCATTGATGCCCTAGATAAGGCTGTGGGTAATGTTATGACAGCGACAGGAAAAGCCGTTGCAGATGGACTAGCTCCCATTGAAACTACATTGGCTGAAGTGATAGACAAAGCTATTCAATCTGCAATGACCGAACAAATAATTCCCCAAATAAAAATAGCCTCACCAGCCCCCACACCAGCACCCGCTCCTGCCCCCAAACCTGCACCAGCGCCTGCACCTACTTCAGCTCCTATCTCAACCCCAGCTCCAGCACTCGCACCAGCACAACATCGTCCCTCTGATATCCCAGACACTAAAATTGCTATTGTTATCGAAGCTAACGAAACTATCATTAACGATTTGAAAAACCGACAAAAGGTTCAACGAGAATATCTGAAGCCACTTATTGAACAGGCTCGTGATACTGCAATGAATAATCTAAGTAGCCGAGCAAAAGCTGCCAGTGTATACAAGGAGCTTATCGCTCTCCTGAAATCCAGCCCTTCAGATTTACCGCCAGATACTGTGGCAACCGTTGTTGCGAAATTAGAAGAATTGAATATGCATATCCGGTCTTCCTAGCGATATGAATTGATGTTTTTTCTCCCAATTAAACTATGAAATTCTCTTCTTTGAGAGTGGAGCTATCATTTAATATCATTAGAATACAAACCGATACAAGAGAAAAGGTGTTCAACAAATGACAGAAGTTAAACGAAAAAGTTCAACAACCGCCAAAGTTGAATCTAGTGGTCTTACACAATCGACACAACAACTTGTTGAGCTGATACGGATGCGACGAAGCATTCGGCATATGACTGGAGAAAGAATTCCCGACGAAGATTTAGAACTAATTTTAGATGCCGCCCGATATGCACCATCACCAGAGAATATGCAAATGTGGCGCTATGTTCTAATTCGAGATGATATGGAAATGAAACGAATCATCGCCGATATTAGTCAGGAGGCAGCTAGATACGTGTTCGGGAATTTCCCCTATGAAGCGACACAAGGTCGTTTGTGGTATTTACCCGATGCTAGTCGTCCAGGCACGTATGAAGAAATGCGGGATGGCTCACTTTTCAGGTATCCTGAGAAAGCAGATGCGGTAATTATCTGCTGTGCCTCTGAAACCTGGCATGATAGCACTGCCATGTATCCTAATGAACTCTGTGGAAGCGTTGTTGTCGCCATGGGCGTCATGAATATGTGGTTGGTTGCCCATTCGATGGGTTACGCGTGTGCCTATCAGGCAGTCCCCTTTGCGGATAAACGGCACGTTGAATTAATCTGTGACAAAGTGGGCATTCCTCGAACATGGACACCAATCGCAGCATTTTGTATAGGCATCCCTGAACAGCCACGCATGTTAGGTCCCTCACGGTGGCCTCTAGAAGGGAGCTTTTATGCAGAACGATGGGGTGTTCCCTACAGACGAATTGCATTTCGAAATCAAAAGAAGCAACCAAAGAAAAAAAAATCCAAATGAAGTGGTGAACGGAAATTTGAAACTAGATCTGCCCGAAGAAATTCACAATGGACTAGTTGAGAAAGCCAAGGAAGCAAATATCAGCCCTGAAGCCGCTGCAATCTTAATCTTATCTGAATATGTACGCGTTTATGGGAGTGGTATCTATGTTGGCACATGGAGACGGGGTGATAAGAATGGGAAAAAGGGTATGCGATATGTTGTTGATTGGCCTTTTCAACCAGGGCTTGTGAAAATCCCAGGAGACCAATCAATCGATGAAGGAAACAGAGGAGCACCCTAAGGAGGAAATCAAAATGCCAAGATATAAGAAAGCCTCTGATGGGCAATGGCCAGGTTATCCAAATTTACGGTTAAATGATATTGAGACTTTAACAATCCGTCAGAACAAATACATTGCTGAAGCTTTAGTTAATAATCGAAAAGGACGTGTTGTTGTATTAATGGAGCAACAGATGTATCAGAAATTTCTAGAAAAGGTAAGAGAGCGAAAAGGCGACATTCGAGCACGATATGTCAATGAAGTGGTAGTAGAAGCGTTAGAAGCGTGGCTAGAGAAAAAGTGAAATCGTGGGTGAAGTTTGTGACAAATCAGCTAATTCAGATCTTTGAGCAATTAATTACAAAAGTAAATTCAACACCAGAATACCATGATTTCATCCGGAACTGGGTTGGTCCATATCAAGGGAAGGTTCTACAGCTTGAAACCGACAGAGGAACGTTTCACATAATATTACATCGACAGGGCACTATGGAATTAAAGAATGGGAGCTATCCATCCCCTGAAGTGATTTATAAAGCAACAACCAAGACACTAATGAGCCTCTTCACGGGACAGGCCAACTTTCGTGATTTAATGAAAAAGTGGGAGCTTATTATAATTGGAGCAGGACATGAATCTGTCCCATTGGGACAATTGATGATGCGAGTGTTTCAACAAATTGGGTGAGCCTGTGTCACAGAAGAAACGCGAAATATCCAAAATGACAGCTGAAGACTTGTTCAATTTGGGTATATCTCTGGCAGAGGATGGAAAATTAGAAGAAGCCCTGGAGGCTTTTTCCTCAACAACTGAACTTCGACCACAAGATGCCACTGGTTGGTTTAACAAGGGATTAGTACTTGATGAGCTGGGACGAATCAATGAAGCTTTAGATTGCTATCAACGAGCCACAGAACTTGATTCCAATTACACTGAAGCATGGAATAATCTAGGTACCGCCTATCAAGAACTGAATAGAAGGGAAGACGCTTTGCAGAGCTTTATTAAAGCTACTCGAACGCGTACATCAAATCGCCTTGATTATGCTAACGCATGGTACAACCGAGGAGTCATTTTAGCTGATTTGGAACGCTTTGAAGAAGCACTTGATTGTTTTATTGAAACAGTGACTGTTAATCCAGGAGACGCTAGGGCATGGTATTATCGGGGAGTCCTTCATGAGCAGTTAAGTCAGAATAAAGAAGCACTCATCTGTTACAAGAAAGCTACCAAACTTGCTCCAGATCACATTGAAGCGTGGCTCGACATGGGTGAACTCTTTGGAAAGATGAATCGCTTAGATGAAGCGCTTAAGGTTTTCAAGCGGGTTATTGCCCTTGAACCCGAGAATGCTCGGGCATGGTATGACAAAGGGGTAACATTAGGAATGCTCGAGAAACACGATGAGGCCATTGACGCATACAACCAAGCAATCGAAATCAATCCTCTTGATACACTCACCCTTTACAACCTTGCCAATACATTAGCTCGTAAACTCCAACGATTCGAAGACGCCCTTGACGTGGTAGACAGGCTCCTTGAAAAAACACCCAACTACGTTAATGGAATATATCTGAGAGGTCGCATCCTCCTTGAATTAAAACGTCAAGAAGAAGCTCAGATTTGCTTTAATCGAGTCCTCGAATTAGACCCAAATTACCCTCATTTACAAATCGATGATTGATAGCGTATGACTCGCACATTAAATTCCACTCCGAAATTTTAAATGCATGAACTTTTGCTGTCTATTATGAGGGATATTCGAACCTGGTACGGGTTTTACACTTTGACAAATTGTGCTTCACAGACGTTTATTTACATCATTTACACATAGTCTCGGTGCTCAATATCTTCTCAATCTCAGAGTGAATCAAAATGCTGTCTATATTCAGCTTGATAGGAAAGCAAGTTGAAAGATCCGTTTGATTCCTTTGAGTTGTATTGGTGAATAAAATGGGTGAAGAAACCCTAAGTGATAAAGAACAAAAACGAATGTACGAATATCGAGGATCGCCAGCTCCATTTTTGACCTTTCTCTTCCTATTCTTGCTTTTTATTGCACTGGCAATATTTGCAATCCCAATTTTTGCACCAATTCTCGGCTGGGTTGCCTTATTCATACCAGTCGTCTTCGGATTTTTTGGGGTAATTTTTATCATCCTTCTTCCGATGACAATTTCAGTCAACAAGCAATGGCAGGAAGCAATCGTGTTACGCTTTGGTAAATTCACACGATTAGTTGGACCTGGGATCTTCTTTAAATGGCCTGGAGCCGAAAAATTCCTTCGTCAAGATGTGCGAATCCAAAACTTGGATGTAATGAAACAGGAATTAATGACCAGAGATAACATCAGCCTCATGGTGGATGCTGTGGTTTTCATGAAAGTCGTAAACGTACCAAAAAGCCTCATTAACATCCAAGATGTGAGAACGAGCACAGTCCAATATGCACAGACAACCATGCGGGACGTCATTGGAAACGTAGAACTCGACGACCTCCTTGCGAAGCGTGATCAAATCGCCGATCGCATTAAATTAATTGTTGATAAAGAAACCGAAGATTGGGGCGTTGACATCATCAGTGTAAACCTCCAAAACATCGAACTCCCAACAGATATGAAAAGAGTGATTGCCCGTCAGGCAGAAGCCGAACGAGAACGCCGTGCCGTCATCATTAAAAGTGAAGGCGAACTTGTTGCAGCTCGAAACCTTGAAGAAGCCGTACAACAGATGAGCACACAGGCGCTCTACTTACGAACTCTTTCTAGTCTTGAAGACATCAGTTTCGATCAAAGCAACACTATCGTTTTCGCCATCCCAATGGACATGGTGAAAGGCGAGATTATGGGTCTCACAGGACTTGTTGGTGGGGGACAACCAACCGCTGCTAGGCAATTACGTCAAAAGAAAAAGAACAAGTAATTATCTTTGCTCCACTCGAAAACTCCAAGAGTCGACAAATGGAATACCCAATGTCGGCTCTTTCACTTTCTTTTTAAAAGGAAGTAAATCAGATTTATTTCTTGGATTTCTTCTTTCCCCAGAAATCAGGGACGTCGCCTTCACGTGGACCCCAGGGATCAGGATAATCTTTACCGGAATATTGCAGTCGGAATCCAGTATCGAGCTCAGTAACTTGGGCTTCCTTTAGGATTGCCTGCCCAGCGACTAATCGTTGAATTTGATTTGTACCTTCATAGATTTGAGTGAGTTTAGCTCCTCGCATCATTTGTTCAGCAGGATATTCCTTAGCATAGCCGTACCCGCCCATGATTTGGATGCAATCTAATGTATTTTGCATGGCTGCATCGGTAGCGAAGAATTTGGCACAGCTGGATTCTTTGGTGTTGCGTTGTCCCTGATCCACTAACCAAGCAGAGTAACGGGTCGCCCAGCGAGCGTGCATGGCACGTGCTTCCATATCAGCGATCATGAAGCTGATGCCCTGAAATGCACCAATGGGTTTGCCAAATTGTCGCCGGAAATTTGCAAATATAGCTGCTTCGTCTACGGCGCGTTGGGCAATACCAACACCAAGTGCAGCTATACCAGCCCGTGTGCGGTCTAGAGTTTGCATAGCATATTTGAAACCCTTTCCTTTTTCACCAAAAAGGCAGTCGTCAGGAATGCGAACATCATTATATTCGACTTCAGCTTGGAAGGACGCTCGCTGCCCAAGTTTGTCTTCAAGCATTACAATTTCAATACCTGGGAGTTCTGTGTCAACTAGGTGCACTGCCATACCCTTGTATCCTAGGGCGGGATCTATGGTGGTGAAGACAGTATGATATTTTGCTATGTGTCCATTCGTACTGAAGCACTTTCTCCCATTGATAATCCAATTATTCCCATCTTTTGTAGCTGAGGTCTTCACAGCCGCTGCATCGGAACCAGCTTCACGTTCGGTTAGACAAAAAGCCGCAAATTTAGGTTTCTTCCCAGTGGCAAAGGGTTTGATGTATTTTTCCATCTGTTCAGGAGTCGCCGTAATGAGCAAGGGTGTGAGTGCTAGGTTATTTGCTAGAATAGTAGTGGCAATTCCTCCATCACCGTAGCCTATGGCTTCGCCGATAAGAGTTTCTTCGACCATCGAATGAGCGGGTCCACCATACTTTTTTGGCACATGAGAGTTCATCAGTCCAGCATCATAGGCTTTCTGAGCCAATTCCCAAGGAAATTCGTCGGCTTCTTCGAGTTCACGAGCATAGGGTACGATCCATTTCTTGGAAAAAGCCATAGCTGTATCAAAGAGTTCTTGTTCCCTTTTGGAAAGTGCAAAATCCACCATTAATCTCAGCCTCGGAATAAGTTTGGCGACTAGTTAGAAATACCGCTTAAAAGTGTGTAGCTCGTGCTGACAATAAAACTAACCAAAGAGCGAGTATATACCTTTATATGTCGCCAACGCGATTTTCATCTGAGAAACGGGCTAGTGTCGTCATGATTTCTGCATTGGTCACTGGAGCGGTGAGAAGTGTTGGCACCTCTCTCCCCCCTAGAAAACCATTCCCTCTCCGATGTTTTCATTATCTTCGAGGTGTCTAATCCGCCAATGCTCCAGTGACTCATATACAACTATCTTTCCATTCATCTAATTGATTTCATATGAGCGTTCTGTTATTCTGAAGTAATTGAAATTTCTGATAAGATTATCCTAGAAACGCTTGAGTCGGCTTAGATAAGGAGTTTTAGCGTCGGCTTAGACATCCTGCTAGGATGAGCGCAATTACGCCCACAGCTAGAAGGAATATCGATGCTACATAGGATTGAGCGCCCAGAATGGGTATCAATAAGAGTCCAAACCCTGCAAAGATGAATACGATACCAATAAAAATTAGAATTAATACATACTGTGGCTGTGAGAACATAAGGCTCACCCAAAAATGTACTATCTATCATTATACCATACGTATTTTTGGGTGTTATGTTGCTTCCTAAAGGAACCGCCACTGCTAGCAACGTAGTTGCATAATTCTAAATAGGTATTCACTAATCTTTGCTTTCCCATTCAGCTAAAGGCGGAATGGAACGCCGACTTCGACGGAAGGACCAAATCAGTAATGTCACAAAGATCATGACAACAACGCTGATTATAAGTGTCAAAATCATCCAATCTGGACTCGGTGGCCAAGTCGGAGGTGGATTGAACCGATAAATCAATAGAACTGGTGCAACAATCAATGCTACCAAGTTAACTACCTTTATCATCGGATTCAAAGCTGGACCAGCTGTATCCTTCAGAGGATCACCAATTGTGTCTCCACACACGGCAGCCTTATGTCGCTCAGAACCTTTACCAGTGCCTTCCTGGGGTGCACAGATTTCTTCTTCAATGTATTTTTTCGCGTTATCCCACGCGCCCCCTGCAACTGACATGTACACAGCAAGGAGTAACCCAGACGCAATTAAACCCGCCAGAAATCCACCTAGAGCCTCAAGCTGCAATAATAGTCCAACGACCAAAGGAGTAACTACCGCGAGAATCGTTAAACTAATGAGCTCTTTTTGTGCTGCAGCTGTTGTAATAGAGACGACTCGATCATAGTGTGGTTTCACCTTTCCTTCCATTACACCTGGAATCTTAAACTGCTCTCGAACTTCATCAATAATTTGACTGGAGGCCCGACTAACGGCTCGAATTGCTAAGGCTGAGAACAACCACGGTAATGCTGCTCCAACTAAGAGGCCAGCTAATACCACAGGATTATTCACTTGAATCCCAAATGCCAATGGGTTTATGATACCCCAGAATTCTGCAGCACGGGTCACATCAACCACAAAACTGTAGAAAAGTGCACTTGCAGCAACCACGGCGGAGGCAATCGCCACATTCTTTGTAATCGCTTTCATCGTATTACCCACTGCATCCAAATCTGCAAGAACTTTCCGTGGTTCATCAGACATATTCGTTAACTCGGCAATACCACCAGCGTTGTCGGCAATGGGTCCGTAGCTATCCATTGCAACGTTATTGCCTGTGTGACTTAGCATCCCGATACCGACGAGCGCGATACCATAGAGGACATATTCAGGTGCGATGAGCCATGAGGCAATGAAGGAAGCGACTATCACTATTGTGATCCAGACAGCTGCTTCATAACCAGTGCTAATTCCGCTAAGTACAATGGTGGCGGGTCCACCGTGAGCTTGTTCAACGATTTCTTCGACAGGACGATGGCGATGGCTGGTGAAATAGTTGGTAAGAGGGTTGAAGCTAACGGCGAGAAGGACACCGACAGCGACTAGAATGCCGAGTCGAACGTCCCCCGTATATACGAAAGCAAAGATGCTGGACACAATAATTGTGAAAGCACTACTCACTTCATAACTGTAGAACATGGCTTTTTCGGCTTTGTCAGTTCGCCAGACGGCAACCATGAAGGTCCCAATAATGCTACTGATGACACCAATGGCTCGCACAACGAGGGGAAAAATAATCCAGAAGATTTGACCAGTAATAGCGAAAAGAGCGACACCAAGTATAAGGGCAGATACGATTGTGACTTCGTAGGATTCGAAAATGTCAGCGGCCATACCAGCACAATCCCCAACATTGTCTCCAACAAGGTCAGCGATAACAGCGGCATTGCGTGGGTCGTCCTCGGGAAGCCCAGCTTCGACTTTTCCGACGAGGTCGGCCCCGACATCAGCGGCTTTTGTATAAATACCACCACCGATACGCATAAAGAGAGCAAGAAGTGTGCCACCGAGTCCGAAGCCGAGGAGAGCATCAGGGGCGCTGATGCCGAAGGCGATGAATATGAGAGTACCGCCGAGAAGACCAAGACCATCAGTGAGCATGCCAGTGAAAGTACCACCATGATATGCGATTTTGAGAGCCTCACGATAGCTACGTCCAGAAGCTGAGGCAACACGGATGTTTGATTCAATGGCTATGCGCATACCCAATTGACCTACAGAGAGGGAGGAGAGAGCCCCCATAATAAAGGCAATCGAGCGGCCAGTGGCAATGATAAGACTGGTACTATACAACCCTGGAGGAAAGACATCAACAGCTTCAGGGCTTGGGGGAATAATATAGACCGAAAGAAAGAGAACAAAAGTGAGGAGGAAAATGATAGGAAGGATGGTGCGTAGTTGTTTGGAGAGGTAAGCATTGGATCCTTCTTTGATTGCGCCCCAAACGTCCTGCATTTCGGGGGTGCCTTTATCGTGTTTGAGAACATCACGCCGAAGCCATAAGGCGTAGATAAGACTGATAATGGCGGCAATGATAACAAAATAGAGCATTGCTTGCTCAAATGGCGAGAGGCTGAGGAACGTCGAGAAGAATCCAACCATAAGAACACCTTAGATTTCATCTAATTTTAGGAACTCTTCATTACGCACACATGTCCCTTTTATATAGTTCCCGTTGTTTCGAAAGAGTCATTTTTTAAGCTTGACAATCATGCCTGAAATTATTGACATACGTAACTAGCTTTGCTAGAAAAATGCATCATTCTATTTTGACTTACGTTTTTCTAAGAATCCAAAACGACTGCAACGCAAATGACAGATTTGTTTGACATAAACAAATATGGTTAAATACGCACGACGGTTGGTCATTGTAGGCATATCACCAGCAGTTTTCAAGAATATCCCATATGTGGTATTAGAAAGACCTCAAAAATTTTTAGACCTCTCACTAGAATCGGTTTAACTTTCAATGCACCTTTTAGGAAGGCGGCGGGCTTTTTTTATACTTTCTTTGATTTCCTTACTTATGACTTCTTTAGAGGGTGTTTCGTGTTTCTATTGTTCTGAATATGCACAAGTGGTCAAGGGCTATCCCTTAAACGATGCGTCCCATGAAGTAATCTCCTTTACTCCGCGCTGTTCTTTGCACTGGAAATATGAATGTAACACATGTGGAGAACTGAGACACTTCAACGGAATTGCCTGGTGTTCTGCCTGTAAGACCTTTACATGTCTAGCCTGTGTCGAAGAAAAAATGGTCCAAAACGAATTCCTGATTTATGACAACTACTACACCATTCCTTGTGCGAACTGTGGGAAGATGAATCCAGCATTAGATTTCGCGGAATATGATGGAACCCATCCCTTCCAAGTTGGAGCCCTTCAACCAGAAGAAAGCCTTGTTATCTGGAAACCTAGCCCGACGGATGAAATCGCATCACAAGAGTTTCCCCATAAGGCTTGGGGGCGTCAACGGGTTCTCACGCTAGGAAGATGTGGATTCTGGGAGAGGCTAGAATCGATTGATGAAATCAGTCTAATAACCTTCTGGGACAATGCAGCTCCCACCTGGGTGTCTTTTGCTGGGGAAGGCGGGGATTACCATCATAAGTACATCATTTTGCCAGTATTATATCACTTGATTGATTTACAAAAGGACGAGACAATATTAGACGTTGCTTGTGGCGAAGGAAACGTGGCCCGCCATCTAGCCAGAAATGGCGCAAAGGTCACCGGGATTGACCTTTCTGAATTGCTTGATTTTGCCATCGAAAGAGAAGAAAAAGAGCAATTGGGCATTAGCTATGTGAGACTCAACGCTGAACAACTTACAGACAAGTTCGACGAAGCCTCTTTTGACAAAGTAATCTGCAATATGGCGCTAATGGACATTAAAGATTATAAAACGACCATCCAGCAGATATCCCAGGTGTTGAAGGAAGGGGGCATCTTTGTGTTTAGTATTCTCCATCCGGCATTCAGTTGGCCAGCATGCAATACGATCAGAGTTCCCAGAGATAGCCAAAGAAATGAAGACCGGATGAAAGTTGTCATCGATTACTTCGATGAAAGACCAATGCTCAATACCGATCATCCACCAACAATTACTTTCCCCAGACCGATAAGCGCATATCTCAATGAACTAATTAAAAATAATTTCGTGCTTGTTGAGGTGAGTGAACCGAAGGCCTCTGAAGAAGTGGTTCAACAATTCCCACGAAAAGCTTACCTCGATGATCATATGGTACCCGACTTTCTCATCGTGAAGGCAATGAAGAAATTAGCTTAAAGTTTGAATGCAGCAAATTCATCTTTTGTCATTTTCAGATTAACAACGAAAATTAAGTATACGTGTGATTTCTTGGGATCACATTTGAAATATACTCATATTAACCGAAATAAGCAATTCAAGGATCTGTGGCTCTGAACATAACAGAATTTCATTTTACCTCGTAAGTTTGTTCGAACAAACTCCATGTTTTACTTATGTATTACAATTCTAACGACTGTAACGCTTATGTACTGGCGGTCACACGTTGTCGGCATCAACACCTTGATTCCCCTTAACGGAGGCGTCCAGCGTGCCTGGCAATATTGATAAATTCGTTGATGAAGCCACCAAAATTATTGGTCCTGATCATATTACCACTAACCTTGCGATGCGCCATAGTTACATGGCGCGATCTGTGATGGGTATTCGAGCAGCTGTCGCGGAAGCGATTGTGAAACCGGGCAATCGGGATGAAATCCAAGAAATCGTTAACCTTTGTAACAAATATAAGATTCCTATCAGTCCATATTCCGGAGGATTGAGTGGCGGATATGCTCAGCCTCTGAAACCCGAAGGCATTATTTTAGACTTGGTACGATTGAATAAAATCATCGAAGTCGACGAAGATGCCCGATATGTCATTGTGGAAGCAGGCGTTACTTCAGGGCAGGTATGGACATATTTCCGGAAACACCACCCAGAATGGGCTCCGCCCGTCCCAGATGGTGCCCCACCACGTGCCACTCTCATCGGTGATGCACTCGAACGGGGTTTTAGCTTAGTCACAAGCAAGTATGGTCCCCAGGGACGAATGATCAACGGTCTTGAAGTCATTCTCCCTCGTGGCGACATCATATACACAGGTAGCTGGGCTCTGAAGGGTTTCAAACCCTATTACCCGTGGGGACCTGGACCCGACTTCACGGGTCTCTTTCTTGGTGCTCAAGGCACCATGGGCATCATCACAAAAGCCGCAATACGTATCATCCCCCATCCCCCCTATATTGACTTGGTCGCCTATGATTATGATACCCCTGAAGATATGCAAAACCATTCAATGGCTGTTTTAAAGAAAGAAGTCGGTGTCATGGTACAAGGGGGTAACTGGTGGCTAGTCCCCAGCCGAAAGGATGAGCGGGAAGTCCCCACAACTCTAGAAGAATGGCGAGAAACGAAATACTACATTCCTGAATGGCTTATGAACTACGAGCTCTGGGCGAACACCGAAAAAGAAATGCAAAGCCAAATGGACATCATCGAAGAAGAAGCAGAGAAAATCCGAGAAACCGGTGGCAAAGCCGACCCCATGGAACTTCACCCCCGCGCCAAAGCCGTACGCCTTACTAAACCTAACCTTATCGCAGTTCCATATGCTATGCACCGAGCTGGCTACGTATTCATTACATGGTACTGTCCCTGGAAGGATTGCGCTGAAATCTCCCGGATTTCTGTAGAGACCATGGAGAAATTCGATATTCCACCCGTCCAATGGGTAGCAAGTATCGAGCAGGGGCGACAGTGTATCTCAATGCCAATTATCACCTTCGATAGCCGAACCGAAAAAGGCTATGAACAAGCTGAAGCCTGGGATAAATACTTCACTAAAATTGCCCTTAAGAAAGGCTGGTTAAATTATCGTCCAAACGCCTTCATTCATTGGCCTGCGATGAGACCCTTGATGCCCGAATATGTGAAGATGCTCAAAGAACTAAAAGATCTTTGGGACCCGAATGGGATAATGCACCCCGGAAGACTCGAGGTTTAGGAGGCCATAACATACAAGACTCCAGACGAATATATCGAGTAAAATTTAGTAGCGTGAATTTTTCGAAAAAAGGCAAACTGTAAAAGGGTCAAACGTATGTGGAACTCAGCAATTCTCCTCACATTTCGGAGGACTCCCCAATGACCGAAACTGAAAAACCAAAAACCGAACTGAAGGATTACGAACTCGAAATCGCCCGTTGCATCCACTGCAAGGCATGCACCATTGCAGACGCCGCTAACCCCAATGGTGGCTTTGAAACAGGATGCCCTGCCTGGAATGCCATGGAATGGGAAGCATACAGTGGCGGTGCGAAAATGTGGCTTGCACGAGCCATCCTCAATGGTAACTACAAAATTAACGAAGATATTGGTGACCTTCTTTTCCGTTGCTCCACTTGTGGTAATTGTGAGTCACAATGTGAAAACGAGCTACCAACAGTTGACATCATTGAAGCAATGCGGGCTGAAGCTGTTAAGGCGGGCGTTGGACCCCTCGATAAACAACAGGGATATTCCAAAGCGACAGAGGTGAAGCGCAATCCATACAACGAGGATCATGCCTGTCGGACAGATTGGATTCCGAAGGAGTTCAAGCTGAAAGATCAAGCCGATGTAATATACTTTGTGGGCTGTACGGCATCCTACCGGTTACAAGAACTTGCAGTTTCTACTCTACGAGTGATGGAGAAACTGGGTACAGATTTTACGGTCAAAGAGGATGAATACTGTTGTTGTTCACCACTAATGCGTGTGGGCAAACTGGATTTGGTTAAAGATTATGTAACTCATAATGTGGAGCTCTTCAAGAATTCTGGTGCAAAAGTTGTCGTCTCATCGTGTGCTGGGTGCTTCCGTACAATGAAACGAGACTGGCCCAAATATTATGGTCCGTTACCCTTTGAAGTCAAGCACAGCGTGAATTTTATTGCGGAAGCACTCGAAGCGGGTAAAGGGAAGCTGAAACCACTAAAAAGGGTTAAAGCTACGTACCATGATCCCTGTCATTATGGTCGCCACATTGGTGAATTAATTAAAAACCGCAAGGAAAAGGCGGCCTGGTTTGAAGTTCCGCGAACCATTCTTCGCACCCTTCTCGGTGATAACTTCGTTGAAATGCCTCGCAATCGCGAAAACAGCTGGTGTTGTGGTGCCGGTGGCGGAGCCCGAGCGCAGTTTCCTGATTGGACACTTGAAACTTCTATTGAACGCATCAAAGAAGCCGAAGCAACAGGTGCAACACACCTAGTTAGTGCTTGTCCCTTCTGTGAAACAAGTCTTCAACTTGCGATCGAAAAGAGCGAGTCCAAGCTGAAAATGGTGGATTTGATTCAGTTCGTTGAGAATGCTCTTGAATAAACTCTTCAGCATCCTATACCTATACAGTTAATTTATGTATAGGTATAAGACCCAAATCTTCTGGAACCTTACGAGTCGCAAACTTTGTATAGCTGTAGACGAACAAGTTTGTGGAACGGATTCTTGTGACACGTACCTATAAGATTCAAGTGTTACCAGGCGATGGGATTGGACCCGAAGTCATTCAAGAAGCTGTGAAGATATTAAAAGTAATTTCCGCAGGAATTTCTGGTTTGAACCTCTCTTTTCATGAGTTTCCTTGCGGAGGTAAATACTATCTGGAGACAGGTGTTGAATGGTCGGGTGAAGCTGAAATATTTTCTAAGCAGGAGGCTGATGCCATTCTGCTAGGTGCTGTTGGATGGGAGAAGACACCGGGGGAACCTGTGCGTCGCAATGATGGGCAATTAGCAGGAGTATCGATTGTTTTGGGGCAGCGCCGTGAACTCGAATTGTATGCGAATGTGCGGCCAGTGAAACTGTATCCAGGCGTTCCATCTCCTTTGGCAGAGAAACAACCTAAAGATATCGACTTTGTAATCATTCGAGAAAATACTGAAGGTTTGTATGCAGGCATTGGGAAACATTACGGTGAAAGCGAACGGGAAGAATTAGCGATTGACATGCGCCCAATTTCCCGGCTTGGATCAGAACGTGTCATTCAATATGCTCTGAAGCTGGCTCTGAAACGGAGACAAGGTGCACCTCACGATGGACAAAGACGAGTCACATGTGTTGATAAAAGTAACGTTCTAATTGGAGATCAACTCTTTCGCCGTGTATTTCAGGAATTGGTTCGTGAAACTCCTAAGATTGTTCCCGATTTCGCGTATATCGATGCATGGACGATGTGGTGCCTTCGTCGACCAGAATATTACAATGTGGTCGTAACTGCAAATTTGTATGGTGATATAATCTCTGATTTAGGAGCAGGAATTCAGGGAGGAATGGGTGTTGCTGCAGGTGGTAACATAGGTAACACGCATGCGATGTTTGAACCCATTCATGGATCAGCCCCGCGTCATGCTGGGAAACGCCGAGCTAATCCGATTGCAGCCATTTTGGCTGGAAAGATGATGCTTGAATGGCTCGGTGAACAACACCAGGACCAAAAAGCCTTAGAAGCCGCTTCGATAATTGAGGCGGCTGTTATTCAAGTGTTGAGTGAGGGCCAAGTTAGAACCTATGATCTATGCGTTGGAGCGTATGCTAATGTGAAACCTTCAACAACGAAACAAGTGGGAACAACCATAAGAAAGTTAATTCAACAACAATTGAAGGAGCTATGAGACGCAGATGACCGGTCATACTATGGCAGAGAAGATTTTTCTTAGCCATACAGATAAAAAGAAGATAGAACCCGGAGAGATTATCGAAGCCTCAATCGATGTTGCGATGTCACATGAGATGATGGGAACCCGCGTTCTCCAGCATCTCACAAATACAGAAGTCAAGAAAATATGGGATCCCAGCAGAGTAGTCATCATTCTTGACCATTGGGCTCCAGCACCTTCCGTTGAAGCAGCAACCATTCACCAACGGGTTCGACGATTCATCAAAGAATTTCAAATTAAGAATTTCTATGATGTTGGGAGTGGAATATGCCACCAGGTCCTAGTTGAAGAGGGACATATTCGACCTGGAGAATTAGTGGTGGGTACTGATTCTCATACAACGACAGCAGGAGCCTTTGGGGCGCTTGCAACGGGAATTGGTGCAACGGACATGGCAATTGTACTAGCGACGGGGCGGTTATGGTTCCGTGTTCCTGAAACCATAAAGATCACTTATTCAGGTACCATTCCACGAAGGGTAATGGGAAAAGATATCATTCTCTATACCCTCGGCCAACTCGGTGTGGAAGGCGCAACCTTTCAAGCACTCGAATACCATGGAAAAACCCTCGCCCAGCTAAGCTTAGATGCCTGGATGACCCTCACAAACATGGCAGTAGAAACGGGCGCTATGGCAGCCCTAATCCCTCCGGATAACCGAATTATCAAATACATTAAAACCCTGACTCAGAAAGATTTCACGCCCGTTTATCCTGATAAATCTGCCAAATATAACCAAACCCTTGATTTTGACATTTCGAATCTTACCCCACAGATTGCAACACCCTCACTTCCTACTCAAGCTGTGCCAGTTTCCGAGGTAGCAGGAAAACCCATTGACCAGGCCTACCTTGGTTCTTGCACTAATGGACGATTCGAAGATCTCCAGATAGCGGCTCAAATACTCGTGGGAAAACAGGTTGCAGAAGGCGTGCGACTAATTGTAAACCCTGCCAGTCGGAGAGTTTATCACAGCGCTCTCGAAGCAGGAATTATTGGTACGCTTGCAAAAGCAGGCGCAACAATTGGACCTGCAACCTGTGGAGCGTGTTTTGGGGGACATTGCGGATTACTAGCTCCCGGTGAGGTGTGCATAAGTACATCAAACCGGAATTTTCCTGGTCGCATGGGAAGTGCTGATGCTCAAATCTATTTAGCGTCACCTGCCACTGTTGCAGCGAGCGCCATATCAGGAAAAATTACTGATCCGCATTTAGAAAAATAGAGAAGATGCTTATGTCGGAAACACCAATTGTCGGCAAAGTGTGGCGGTTTGCTAGCAACATCAGTACAGATGATATTATTTCCGGCACCCATCTGACCAAAATCTCCATTGCCCAGATCACGCCCTACGTTTTTGAGCATCTTCGTCCCGATTTTGCTAAGAATGTCAAATCTGGCGATATCATCGTCGCTGATGACCATTTTGGAATTGGTTCGAGCCGTGAATCAGCTCCAGCCATCCTACGTCAACTCGGTCTAGGTGCAATTGTGGCTACTTCCTTTGCTAGGATTTTTTATCGGAACGCGTTCAACTTAGGCATTCCTGCAATTGAATTTCCTGACCTCGCAAAGAACCCAGAAATAATCCGTGAGGGCGACATTATCGAAATTATGCTCTCAAGCGGCACCCTGACAAACCAACGAACAAAACGGACCTATCAATTTGCAAAAATCCCTCCTTTTCTTCTTGAATACCTTAAGGCAGGAGGAGCCATACCACTCCTTAAAAATAAAATAAAAGCCCGATAATCAGCTAAAATCAAACACTCTTAAGCAATATTCTCCTTAACTTTACGACATGTTGTACCTGATCCCGTATGCGATAATCTTTTGGATTATTGCATTTGTGTCAACACTCATTAAATCAGTTCGTGAAAATGAAATAACCTTTCAAAAAGAACGATTATCCAAATTACCAACACACCTATTCATAGTAATCAAATTCCTACCTGCTCTTAGTGCTGCTATCGTCGTTATTGTTTTTCGATTAACGACTAGTTTGTTTTACATTCTCTTAGCCGCTGCATTCATTTTCTGCTTATTTGGTGATATCGGTATGGAAATCAAATTATTAGTCGGTGGTGTTCTCTTCTTAGTCGCTCAAATCCTCTTCATTGGGATCTTCATCTGGCAAAGTGTGCTCCTCGGTATTTCTTTTCTCCCAGTCGCGGCATTTGTTACAGGGTTTATAGGATGGTTGTTGATAATCATCTTTAATACCCAATATATTGAATCCGGAGAAAATGGTTTTGGGAAAATGAAGATCCCGATCTTTGTCTATTCGGTTACCGTTTCCCTCACATTTTGTAGCGCCTTAATGCTATGGCTTACATCAGGAGTTCTGCTCGGATTCATACCGGTACTTGGTGCGTTTTTCTTTGTCATCTCAGACCTAGCTCTTTTCATCAAGGAATTCCACCATCATTTTAACAAAGCTGAACTCTTCATCTTTCCCACATACAATCTTGCCTTATTCCTACTTTCCCTTAGTGTAACAATCTACATCTTCTAAAATCTGTGTTAGATTATCAACGTTGTTCAGTTTAAATGGTAAAATCATGTGAAATGCTCTAAAATCTCTTTAGCGAGACTTTTTGTAATACCAGGCACTGCAGCAATTTCCTCGACTGATGCTTTTGACAAGTTCTCTCTATTGCCAAAATGCTGTAGAAGGAGAGTAGCACGTTTCACTCCAACACCGGGAATATCCGTCAATGTTAATTTCAAACCTTTTATCTGGCGAATCTTTCGATGATAAGCAATTGCAAAACGATGAGCTTCATCTCGTACGCGCTGTAATAGTCGCAGCCCCTGACTATCAGCAGGCAAGTTTATCGGGTTTTTCTGACTTGGGAGATAGACGAGATCAGGATCGGGTCGTTCTGCTTTCGCTAATCCAATCATAGGAATATCCGTAGCTCCAACTGATTCTAAGGCTTTGAGAGCCATACTCAGTTGTCCCCGCCCACCGTCGATGACAATGAGATTGGGTAGGTGACTCTTCTCAGCTATTAATCGGCTGTATCTTCGTTGAACTACTTCGTACATCATCGCAAAGTCATCTTGACCCTCCACATCACGGATTTTGAATCGTCGATATCCTTTCTTGAATGGAATTCCTTCTTTGAATACAACACATACACCAACGGATTCGGTACCTTGAAGGGTGGAAATGTCAAAGCCTTCAATATGAGTAGGTTCTCCAGAAAGTTGGAGGGCTTCTATAAGGTCATTATAAGCTTGTTGTTTGCGACCTTCATCTCTTGCCATGCGTTCGATGAGTTGATGGAGATGGAATTGGGCGTTTTCATTAGCCATTTGGATTAGACTAAAGAAGGGGTCTTTGGTAGGATGGTGAATTTTGACATGATGTTCATTGCCGCGGCGTTGTGTTAGCCATTCTTCAAGAAATTGACTATCGGAAACTGGTACCGAAACAATGACTTCTTCAGGAATCTCAGTAGCCCGAAGATAGTACTGTTTGAGAAAGGCTTCTAATACCGTTTCGTCTGGAAGCTCGGAGGGTGCACTTAGAGGGAAGGGTTGCTGTCCAACGACCCGCCCTTCTCGAACGACAAGTAATTGGACCAATGCATCAGGACCCGCACGGGCTAGCCCCAAAACATCACGGTGACCTGGCAGTTGATTCCAATAGGTCGCGCGCTGAGCTTGCCGTCCACGTTGTACTGCATGTAATCGATCACGGTATCGAGCCGCTTTTTCGAATTCTTGTGCTTCTGAGGTTTTAGTCATGAGCCGTTGAAGATGGGTTTCGAGTTGATCGTGTTGCCCAGTAAGCATAAGTACATATTCTTGAACGAGCTCAGCATAATCTTCTTTGCTTATCTTATTGATGCAGGGTGCAGGACAGTATCCGATGTCATGCTTAAGACATGCACGTTTTCGTTTGCCTGGAACAATGGTGGGTTTACACGTGGCAAGCGGAACGATGCGATTAATCGATTTAAGGAGTCCATCCAACGCTTTCACGTTGGAATAAGGACCAATATAGCGGCTGCCATCATGGACCAAGCTTCGGGTTTTTTCAACTCGTGGAAAATCATCTTGAAGGGTGATACGAACATAAGGGAAACTCTTGTCATCTTTCAAGCGAATATTATAACGGGGTTTATGGCGTTTGATCATATTATCTTCGAGAACTAGGGCTTCGGATTCGTTAGCCGTGACCATATACTCAAGTTCGGTAACCTCTTGACCAATGGGTGAGAAAACATTGCCACCCCCAATGCCCCGAAAATGGGCGGGAACCCGTTTTTTTAGAGATCGGGCTTTCCCAACGTAGACGACCATATCATTGGCGTCGTAAAGAATATAGACGCCGGGTGCGTCGGGCAAATCCTTCAATTCCTGTTCAAGATTCATCGCCCTAATCACCTAATAAAACACCATTGGGATTGAAGAAAGGTTCGCTTTTACCGGGAAAGGATTTCCATACGTCCACTGGATTCTTGCGAATCGCGTTCAGTTTTTATCGCAAGCGCCTTACGAAGCACTGAACCGGTGTGTGATGTACGATTCCGTGCCACTTGTTCAGGCGTTCCCTGTGCCGTAATAAACCCACCCTTGTCACCACCTTCTGGCCCCAAATCGATAATATAATCTGCACCCTTAATCACATCGGGTTGATGTTCAATAACAATGACAGTGTTTCCCGCATCAACAAGATGGTTCAATACATCGAGCAGTTTCTGGACATCCGCAAGATGGAGTCCTGTAGTCGGTTCGTCTAAGATGTAGAGGGTTTGGGTAGTGCTACGCTTACCTAGTTCGCGACTCAACTTGATGCGTTGGGCTTCACCACCACTCAGCGTAGGCGAGGGTTGACCCAACTCCATGTATCCTAGTCCTACTCTTTGAAGTGTTTCGAGGATCCGTATAACCTTTGGAATGTTCTTATAGAACTCCGCAGCTTCGTCTACTGTCATTCGAAGCACTTCATAGATGGTCTTACCCTTGTATCGAACTTGTAGGGTTTCTTTATTGAACCGTTTACCATGGCACTCATCGCACACAACGTATACATCAGGTAGAAACTGCATTTCAATTCGAAGTACCCCGGCTCCACTACAGGTTTCACATCGACCACCTTTGACATTGAAACTGAAGCGACCTGGTTGATACCCGCGTTTTCGAGCTTCTTCGGTTTTTGAGAATAATTCACGAATCGGTCCGAAAACCTGAGTATACGTTGCAGGATTGGAACGTGGTGTACGTCCGATGGGTGATTGGTCGACTAAGATGACTTTATCAATCAGGTCAACTCCCTGGATAGCCTTATAGGGTCCTGGCTTTTGGATCGAGCTAGCTAATATCGCGTCAGATTGACGTCGGCGGCGTTGGCGAAATTGCCAGATTATGCCTGGATACAGGGTATCTGTGATGAGGGTGCTTTTTCCGGATCCAGAGACGCCAGTGATGCAGATGAAGGTGCCGAGTGGAAATATCACATCGATATTTTTGAGGTTCCGATGGTGAGCCCCTTTGATCTGAATACTTGCTCCATTCCCAATGCGACGGGTGGGAGGTACAGAGATGACCTTGTCCCCGCGGAGATATTGCCCAGTTATTGATTTCGGATGCGCTTCAATATCTGCGACGGTGCCTTCAGCTACAACCTGTCCTCCATGAATACCTGCGCTAGGTCCAAGATCGATTACCCAGTCTGCGGCACGGATGAAGCCCTCGTCATGCTCTACAACCAGTACGGTGTTACCAAGATCACGTAATTGGAGGAGCATTGATAGGAGGCGTTGGTTGTCACGCATGTGGAGACCAATGCTGGGTTCGTCGAGAATATAGGTCACCCCCACTAGGCGGGAGCCAATTTGAGTTGCGAGTCGGACGCGTTGGGCTTCACCCCCTGCCAGCGTTGCAGATTGTCGGTCTAGAGTGAGATAATCCAGCCCGACCGAAGAGAGAAATTGAAGACGTTGTTTGATTTCCCGAAGTGTCTGACGGGCAATTGTGGCTTCCTTTTTCGTGAGCTTAAGTGTATCAAAGAAGCTCAAGGTTTCATCAATGGCAAGATTTGTCACATGATCAATACTTTTGTTATTTATTGTGACTGCGAGGGCTTCGGGGCGTAACTTGCGACCTTGGCAAACTGGACAAGGTAACTGGGCCATAAAGCGTGTAATGGAATCCCGAACAATTTCAGAACTTGTATTCTTGTATCGGTGTTTTAGGCCGGGAATGACGCCCATGGTAGGTTTTTCGCTAATCCATTCCCATTTGCGTCCGGACTGAGTGACACCATGATGTTCAAATCGTATTTCTTCTTCACCGGAACCATAAAGGAGGATTCGCTGAATTTCGGGATCTAAATCCTTGAAGGGAGTATCGAGGCTGAACCTGTAATGGTTGGCTATGCTAGTAAGGCTTCGTAAACGCCATCCATTTAGTGGCACATGATAGGGAGTGATTGCGCCTTCGCGGATCGACTTGGTTGGATCGGGCACTACGAGGTCTGGATCAACCTCAAGGGTGTAACCTAATCCTTTACATTCTGAACAAGCACCATAAGGTGAATTGAAGCTAAAGAGCCGTGGAGCTAGATCAGGAAAGCTAATGCTACACACGGGGCAACCGGCGGATTCACTGAATAAGTATTCTTGTTCACCTTGAACATCAACTATAACAAGGCCCTCGCCAAATTCAAGGGCAGTTTCCACAGACTGAGTCAAGCGTGGTTCAACGGATGGTTTGAGCACCAATCGGTCAACGATGATTTCGATATTGTGTATTTTATAGCGGTCTAGTTCGATGTCAGCTGTATCTAATCGATGATCTTCTCCATCAACCCGAACGCGGATGAAGCCTTCGCTTTGTAGCTTATTAAAGAGTGCTTTATACGTGCCTTTTCGTCCTCGAATAATTGGTGAAAGGATTCGGACTCGTTTGCCTTCCTCAAATTCCAAGATTTGTCGGACAATCTGTTGAGCTGATTGGGGAGCAATGCGCCGCTCACATTGATGGCAGTGAGGAATTCCGATTCGGGCCCAAAGCAGCCGCATATAATCATAAATTTCAGTGGTTGTACCTACTGTGGAACGGGGATTACCACCTGCAGACCGTTGGTCAATTGATATTGCTGGACTTAGTCCTTCAATTGAATCGACATCGGGTTTGTCCATCCGACCTAAGAACTGTCGAGCATATGCAGATAGAGATTCAACGTATCGTCGTTGTCCTTCAGCGAAGAGAGTGTCAAACGCTAATGAGGACTTGCCGGAACCAGAGAGTCCAGTGATAACTACGTATTTGTCCCGCGGAATCTGCACAGTGATGTTTTTTAGGTTGTGTACGCGGGCGCCTTTGACTGTAATGTACTTATTGTCGCTCACCCATGTGTCACCTATTTTGTCCGCGGCACCGATTGCACCAGCTGCCATAAGAGTTACGGTTCTACACCCAGCCCAACCATATAGTGCGTCAGCGTGCCAGGTTAGCTGACCTGTTTTATCAGCTTTCTCACTCCAGAGGTTTGTTTAAACATATAAGAGGAAGGGAGACCAGAGTGTAAGTAATTCAGCCTATGAAACCTTTGTCTGAAGTCCCAAATAGGCTTCAATCTCGTTAATTAAATCCCGAACCTCAGCTGCGCGTTCAAATTCTAGGTCTTCTGCTGCCTGTAGCATCTCCTCTCTTAATTCAACGATTAATAGGGCCAAATCACTTTCATTAGCACTACGCCAATTCTTTGGTACCTTCACTTGTGTACGTGAATCTGCAGTAAGCCGCTCAACACCTTCTGCAATATCGGAAATGGATTTAACAATGGTTGTTGCTGTGATGCCATGCTCCTTGTTATAGGCAATTTGCATATCTCGGCGTCGATTATTCTCACCAATTGCTCGTTTCATTGATTCAGTCATTCGATCTGCGTACAAAATAACTGTCCCGCTAACATTGCGGCTAGCTCGCCCCATAATCTGAATCAAACTTGTTTCAGAACGTAGGAACCCCTCCTTATCTGCATCTAGAATAGCTACAAGCGAGACTTCAGGAAGATCGAGTCCTTCACGTAGAAGATTAATTCCCACTACAACCTCATGTTTCCCGCGCCGAAGATTTCGTAGTACTTCAATTCGCTCGAGAGTTCCCACTTCTGAGTGTAGATATTCCGCCTTGACACCCGCGTGCACCATATAATCAGCCAAGTCTTCAGCCATGCGTTTCGTTAATGTGGTTACCAGAACACGCTCATCCTTTTTCGCGCGGTCACGGATTTCTCCCAATAAGTCTTCCACTTGCCCTTCCGTAGGACGTACAATGATTTTCGGGTCAACTAGACCTGTGGGCCGAACGATTTGTTCAACGATCTCATTCGAATGCTTTCTTTCATAACCAGCGGGTGTTGCGGAAGTATAGAGTACGGTTCGCATATAGGGTTCAAATTCTTCAAAGGTTAAAGGACGATTATCAAATGCTGAGGGTAACCGGAACCCATAATCCACAAGGTTGCGTTTTCGGGATAAATCACCATAGTACATGCCACCGATCTGTGGAACGGTGATGTGAGATTCATCAATTACAAGGAGAAAAGCTTCAGGATAGTGATCTAATAGACAGAAAGGTTTCTGACCCTCCTTGCGTCCATCAAAATATCTAGAGTAGTTTTCGATGCCTCCGGTCCAGCCAACGGAGCGCATCATTTCGATATCATATTTCACTCGCCGACGTAGTCGGTCTGCTTCCAGTATTTTTTCTTGCTCTTCTAATTCCTTTAAGCGGGCATCTAGTTCGTTTTCTATTTGTTCTAAAATTTCTGGTAATATCTTTTGATCTGTGGTGAATTGTTTGGCGGGGAAGATTTTGGCTTTTTCTCGTTCATAGAGTACTGTGCCTTTCACAGGTGCGATGTCTGTGATACGTTCAATTGTATCCCCGAAGGTTTCTAGTCGAATTGGATGATTCGCATACGCCGGAAAGACTTCGATTACTTCACCGCGAACCCGAAATGTTCCTCGATGAAAATCGAAATCATTGCGAGTATAGTTAATATGAACAAGGCGAGCGAAAAGCTCGTCTCGTGGGATGTCTTGTCCCTGTTCTAGCTCTACTACTAAGTTTCGGTATGACCCAGGTGCTCCGATTCCATAGATGCATGAGACAGTGGCAACGATGAGGACATCATTTCGAACAGCGAGAGAAGCGACTGCGGACAATCGCATGCGTTCAACTTCTTCGTTAATGGATGCATCCTTTTCGATATACACATCTGATGTTGGCATGTAGGCTTCGGGTTGGAAATAATCATAATAGGATGTGTAATATTCTACTGCGTTCTCGGGGAAGTATTCACGGAACATACTCGTTAATTGTGCCGCTAGTGTCTTATTTGGGGCAATAACCAGCGTTGGTTTTTGGAGAGCTTCAACAACCGAGGCTACCGTGAAAGTTTTTCCTGAGCCCGTTACACCTAATAGTGTCTGTTGATTTTTTCCTCGTTCAAAGCCATCAATTAGTCTCTGGATGGCTTTGGGTTGATCACCGCGTGGGGTATAGTCTGGGTTGAGTTTGAATTTTCGCGATGTGGCCACGGAGTTGTTGCGCCTCCCGAGCAACAGCTACAATTTGAGCTTTATCACTGTTACGGGGTAGAAGATAATAAAGTAGATTGAGAAGCTTGGCTCTGTATTTCTCCTTTAAATTCAATCTACTAGTAGGTGTAGGGATTATAGAGTGGTAGGGGCGGAAACCAACTTTTAAGTAGGTTGCGTGTCTGTTCGTTGAGCCCTTTGATCCAGTTAGCGTATTCGAGGACTTCTAGGGGATGAGTACCATAGACGAGGGCAGTTAAACCGTGAATGTTTGTTTCAAGTTTGCCAGTCCGTTTTGTTACACTTGCTTCGAGGTGACCATTTCCGGCTTGGAGAAGATAGGTATTGTTATTCCATCCACACTGGGGGTCGCTAACAGTGATGGTTATTTCACCATTGGTAGGTGTTGGAAGACCTGTTAGGGTGTTTTTTGCGTCAATAATGCGAACCATCCATGGGTGCCATACTTTGATTTCAACCCAATCTCTGAGGTCTTCAAACCAGTGTTGAAAATTGGTTCCGAAAGGTATTAGCATTCGGAGCGTTTGGATTTGATCTCTGTGTTTGCCAAAGAAGTTGAAAAGTGCTGCTTGAGCTGACAGGGAACGCCAATACATTTCCTCAACAATAAGTTGCCCTGTTTCATCAAAGTGCATATAGCCTTTGAGTTGATAACGAGCGAGAGCTTCAACTTTGCCGGCTTTCTTAACAAAGATGAAGTGTCGGTTTTTATTCCGGTGGGTCCATTCTTCATCGCGAATGAGCGGATTGAAGGCATAGCCGTGGAAGGTGGTTGGGGCGAAGTCTTGGATGAAGGTCATATAGGCATCTTTCGCCTTGTGTCCTGGTACGCGTTCAAAAATCCATTCGTCGCCAATTGCCTTATCAGGAGAAACCCGCAAGCCATCGAGAGGTGCTTTTAGCTGGTATTTTTCATAGGCAGGAACATAGCCCAGTCGTGAGTAGAATGTTTCACGGAATGGTTCCAACATGCTAACAGAAAGACCTGTTTCTTTCATTTCTAAAAAGGCCCTCTGCATGATTGAACGGACATAACCTTTCATTCGGGCTTCGGGATAGGTGCCCACCATAGAAATGCCACCCATCCCTTTGAGAACTCCGCGGATCGATTGTTTAGTTGGCATAATGGTGAGAACTGATAGGAGAGTGTCATTTTCAAATAGCCCGATGATGTTTTCGGGAATCATGTAATTATAATCTTCATCTCGAACTTCTTGATCGGTCCAAAAGCCATAGGCATATTGATGCAGTTTGACGACTTGGGTAAGGTCTTCTTTAGTGATTTTTCGAATTTCCATTTGCTTCACCTCATTCGAAGAAGTTGTGGGCGTGGGATTTCTTATGGCGTCTAGATTGTTATAATTATCTGTGCGATACTTGCCATACCAGGCTAGTAATGCCCGAGTTGTTATTCATGAAATTCTACTCTGAGAGCCAAATGAAGATGATTCGTGAAGAATTTGAAGAGGAGATTTTGCGGTGCCCCCATGTGGCGACAAAGAAAATGTTTGGGTGCCCAAGCTACACAGTAAAAGAGAAATTGTTCGCCTTCCTTGTAGCCAATGGTGTTGTGCTAACCCGATTATCTGACAATGACAGAATAGATGCATTGAATGTTTCAGGTGCGCAAGTTTTTGAGCACAACCAGCGTGTCATCAAAAAGTGGGTTCGTCTACCTGTCAAAGATCACACTGCATTAAACGCGGTGATGGGGTTAGTAATGAAAAGCTATCAAAACGCCTTGGCGTTGGAAAAATAGTTCAACTATTTTTGAGTTATAAACCACACACGCTTGCTATCAGGTGCAATGGGTAGACGCTCTTCAAGGCTGTTCCAACAAGCGACTTCACGTAGTCCAGCTTTATTCAAACATAAGCGTATTTCTTCGAGGGTGTAACCGCGTTCTTGATGGGTTTCGTCAACACGGCGAACCCATGTGTCATTGTCTTTAACGAACCCAGTGATTTTGAAAGTCGCAATGTGGCTATCTTCATCATAGGAATGACGATGCACTTGGAAGATGTCTTCTGTTTCACGTTCAAGAGTTACAGAATGACGTTTAGCAAGGGTGGTTAGCCAGTGAATAGTGTTCATGTCGAACATGAAGAATCCACCAAGGTTTAGGTGTTGGACTGTGCGAGTAAACGTGGCTTCAAGGTCTTCAAGTGTAAGTAAATAGTTTAGACTGTCAAACCAGCAAGTCACCAAATCAAAGGTGGCATTCAGGTCGAGCTGACGGATATCCATCTCCAAAAAGGAAACTTGTACATTTTCAACTTGAGCTTTTTTACACGCAAAATCGAGCATTTCAGTTGATATATCGACGCCAGTCACTTTGAATCCTTGTTTAGCCATTGCTATGGCAAAGGAGCCTTCACCACAAGCCAGATCGAGGATTGTGTCGGGTTGAATGTTATATTGCTCAAAAAGGGCAGGAAGGAGTTCAGCAACTCGTACGCTAAATTGAGGGAAATCTCCTGTTGCATACAAGCTTGCGAAATCGCGATAAATCATTATATTACACTTAACAAAGTGGTTATTTTTGATTACCGAAGTGAGTTTCATAGAAGTTTTGGACGGCTTTCTCTGAGGGGAGGGTAACTTTCTTCCAGACGTTGATAATGCAGTGAAGCTTCTCTGCGTGTTCCTGCTCAGAGAAGAGGTCTGCAAGATACGCTGTTCGCTCATCGATATCGCGTTGACAAAATTTCAGATATTCTTTAGCTGAATAGAAACGAAGTGGATTGAAACGTTGCCGGTAATTTATAAGCCCATGTGTTTCTTCCAATTCAAGGGGGTCAGGTATAAGATAAGCATCTCCGAAGACAGGATGCGGGAGCCAGGCTTTGATTGCACGGGTTTCGGTGAGTTTCACGAGGAGTTTTGTATCGTTGACTTTGACTTTTTCACCCAGACCCAAGTAGACAGGCTTTCCTTGAGCGTTGAGATAAGGTTTACCTGTCGCCTCGTCGATTTTCACTATTGGTGTCCCTTTCTCATCAAGGCGACGCCGTTGGTTTCCAGAGAGGTCATATTCACCCACATAACCTGAATTCACGATGGCAAAGACCAATTGTCCATCAAAATCAAGGTTCATATCAGTATACATTTTGAGTTTAAGGAGTGCTTGATGGCTTTGTTCGCGGGCCATGAAGTCAGTTGCGGCATAGGATCGAACTCGCGTACCCGGGATTTTGCCACCAATCGCTGAGGTAATAACAGACTCGCAGGCTGAATCAAGTGCGACGGCCATGGCGGGATCAGTGATACGCACAACCAAGGGAAAGATGTCAAATCGTCGAAATGAAAGCATTTCTGTCCGAAGTTTTTTGGGTGACCCCGGTGTCCAATCCGGATTCAAATCATAGAATCGGAAGACGAATCGACCATTTGTGGTTCCTGATTGTTCATACCGAGTGGGAAGAAGATGACCAACTTGTTGGCCTGCGAGGGGTCGTGGAACTTTCACGTCGTAACCAGCGATTTCTTCGATTCGATATTCGATACCTTCGCAGTCGATGTTTTGAGCAAGAACCACTGGTTTTGAGCCATTGGCCTGGATTTGCTTTGATTTCATGAGACCAGGCCACTCAGGGCTATCCGGAACTAATCCTTCACTTTTTGCGTAGGAGGCAGCTTCAAGCCCAATGAGTTGAACTTCGTTGATATTCGATGTTGCATTATATTTGAGTAATCCAAGGATGGCGTCATCCTGTTCAAGTTGAGGCCCTACCGTGAGTGTTGTTTTTCCCGTGCCCGAGAGCCCTTTAAGAACACGAGTCCTTGTACAACCAGCGTGATACGAAACACACCCATCAGCTTCACCACGATTCCAAACCATGGTGAGATTCGGCTTCTTAAAAGCCCCGCCAAAATAGTCAACACGTAAACTCATGACACGGCGATGATCTTGATCCATTCGAGTCAAATCATAGAGTGTTAGTGGTTCCTCTGGGTCGAAATCCGGCCAAAATGACCGAATTTTGCTAATTACCTCGTCAGGTAGGCGTTCTTGAACAATGTAGTTCCAGCAGTGAATCTGCATTTCTTTTTCAGGGGGGTAGATCATCAAGCGGCCAAACCAGGTAATATATGCAATATGTGGATTTTCTACGCTGAGCACAATGCGGAGCCCAGTTTTATATCCCGCTTCCCCTTGTATTCCATCCTGAACGATTACTTTAGCTGTTTGAAGATAACGAAGGACAACCTCATAGAGTTTCAATCCAATCTCGCGATCGAAGGTTCGTTGACCCTTCCCTAGTTTATAGCCCTCAGAAATCATATAGAATACCCGATCGGGTCGTCGCCCAACTTGCATGTTACAAAACAAGTATTGTCCATCAACAGGTTGCACATAATATGGTTTAAGGTATTTTTCAAACCACTGGTCGTTGGGATTGCGGGTGACATTCTTTTCGTCAAAAAACAGGTCATCTTCGATATGAATTGGCACTGTGTCGCCCACCGTTAATTGTTATTGACTCTGTATTGAGTTCTTTTATAACTAGAAGTTCGCTTTAAGTTTGGGGATTCGAAGCAGACACGCTTCTCCTTTTTATGGATGCTAGTTGCGCTGACAAAGCAAATATAAGGATAGAAAACATGGCGATGGTTGAGCGGGTGGGATGCTCGCACCGTGCTCCGCTCAAATATACAAACCCCGGGCTGCGAGGTTTCTAAACCATGAAACAAGCTAGATTTAATCGAACACAAAGCATTGCCTTGATGGCAATTATGTCTGCAGTTTATGCAGCAGTTACCATTGCGTTGGGATCTTTCAGTTATTATAGCATCCAATTTCGCGTAGCTGATGTACTATTACCCTTCCCTTTTATCTTTGGTTGGCCAATGGCTTCTGCTTTATTTATTGGGGGATTCGTCGCCAACATTTTCGGGGGACTTCTTTTGATTGATGTCACCTTTGGGAGCCTCCTAAACTTACTTGCGGGTATTTTGGTGATGAACCGAAAAACCTGTCCCCATTGGATTCTCGCTTGGTTATATCCAACTGTTATAATCGGGTTAGGTGTTCCTGCCTATCTCCAGTTTCTTGTCTTCACACCATATTTTCTCCTAATGCCTGGAATACTAATCAGTACAGCCATTCTTTGTGCTATTGGTATTGCTGTTATGTTTGCAGTCGAGAGAGCACTTCCTCAAATCTTTGTAGAACCCAGGGAATCCTGACTTTTGCGAAGCATAAAATAATAGTATGACAAAGCCCATCGGCTTATAATACGAGTCATCACTTGGGATGCCTATGGATGCAAAGACTTTTCAACAATTCGAAAGCTTCATTCATTCTAAATCTGTTGCAATAGTGGGAACTAGCCAGTCAGCCGGGTTCTATTGGCTCAAATCATTTCTTAATTATGGCTTTCCAGGAAAGATTTATCCCGTGAACCCGAAAATTGATGAAGCTTTGGGTTTAAAATTTTACAAATCTTTGAGCGATATCTCTGATCCCGTTGACTATGCAATTCTTCGAGTCCCTGCACACAATGTTCCAGGAGTCTTAGATGAATGCATTGCTAAAGGTGTCAAATGCGTCACAATTTTTGCTAGCGGATTTAGGGAACTTGGAACCAAGGAAGGATTTCGCCGAGAGAAAGAAATCACGGAAAAAATTAAGGCTAGCCCCATGCGAGCGTTTGGTCCAAATTGTATTGGTTTAGCATGTCCTGAAACTCATTTCGCTTTTCGACCTGATCTGAAACCGAACCATGGACCAGTTGGACTCGTATCCCAATCTGGTGGAAAAGCAATAGATGCATATCTTGCTATAACAGAAACTAATCTCGGATTAAGCAAAGTATTCAGCTATGGCAACGAAGCCGACATCACTAGTTGGGAGCTCGTAGAATACCTGCACCAAGATTCCAAAACACAAGTCATCGGAATCTATATTGAAGGAGTTCGTGATGGCCCGAGACTCCGAAAAGCCATAAACGCATGTGCTCCAGACAAACCCATTGTAGTCTGGAAAGCGGGTGTCACAGGAGCTGGAAAACGGGCTGTTTCCAGTCACAGTGCTGCCCTAGCAGGTTCCACTAATATATGGAATGCCCTCCTTCGCCAAACAGGTGCAGTTTCCGTGGATAGTTTTGAACGGCTCATCAACACAGTTATTACATTCATTCGATGCCCACCACCACCGGGTAAACGAGTCGCTTTAGTTGCCATTAGTGGTGGGGCAGGCGTTGCAGGAACTGATTCACTTGCCCAATACGGATTTGAAATTCCTCGCCTTTCTCCAGAAACCATTCAAACGCTTTCTAATGTCATCGATGCAGTGGGAACCAACATCAAAAATCCCATTGATATGGCATCCAGTTACTTCTATCCCGAAAAAACTGTAAAAACAATCCGTCATGTCGCGGAAGATAAGAAAATAGATGCGATAATCATCGAAGCGGCTCCGCATTATGTTAACTTCATGGCAAATCACATGGACATGAAGGATATGGCGACTCTTTACTGGGATAAGATGATTAAAGCCGGGCAATATTGCATTAAAGAGCTTCACAAACCCTTTTTAGTAGCTGTTCCAGCCATCGGCTATCCACTAGAAAATCTTGCCACACGCAATCAGTTTCGCAAAGCAAACCTTCCTGTCTTTTCAAATATCGGAGAAGCGGCTGATATCCTGAAGCTGATTTATGAATACTATCAGCGACATCCCAAGCTTCCGATTCCTCCAGATCTAATACTTAAATAAGTTTTAGAAGTCTATTAAAGCGGGTATAGATACCTGGTTACGTAGGTTCTTATTGTGGTAAAGTATTTTAAAAAGTAGCACACAATGAAATGTTTAAATAACAAAAATGAGCGGTGTATGTGGGAACATTGGGTTTGGCGATAGATCTTGGCACTTCCCTCCCCCCTAGAAAACCATTCCCTCTCCCCTCCAATTGTGTCCTTTTTATGGAGGTGCCTAATCCGCCATAAGTCCCAGTGTTCCTCTTCGTTTTGAGGACAAATTCCGAAATTACCTCTTTTACGCGTCAATCTGCACTAATTGGCTCTAAGAATCAGGGTGAGATCTCGAACGTTCGTGTGAGTTGGTCCTGTATCAATGTGGTCACCTAAGGCATCAAATAATGAGAACGTATTATTTTGTTCTAGAACTTGTTCAGTGTCTAGCCCGAGAATAGAGGCACGCGAGAAGGAAGAACCATCGATAATACCTCCAGCATACGGAGTATTGCCGTCGAGGCCATCGGTAGAGATACTTGCAATGATGAGTCCTTTTTGGTTTTGAATTCCTGGTAGGGCGGCAGTAAGAAGTTCAGTGTTTCGTCCACCTTTTCCAGGGTGTTTTAGGGTGACGGTGGTTTCAGATCCGATGATGAAGGCGTGATTAGATTTTGTGAGATTACAGGCAATTTGGGCGATTTGGGTTCCAATATTACGAGCTTCGCCTTGACAGTCGGTTGTTAGAATGCGGGCTTTGATACCATATTGTAAGGCGTGTAGTTGGGCCGCTTCACAGGCGGTACGGTTGCTTCCAATAAGTTGAAGGTGATTCTGAGAAAAGATTGGGTTATGGGGTTTGGGTGTTTCGTTTCTTTGCCCTTTAATTCCAGATTTGATATGATTGTGAACCGATTGGGGAACATGTTGCCAAAGTTGGTGAGTTCCAAAAATGGCGGATACCATTTGATAGGTCGTAGGATCTGGTAGGGTGGGTCCGCTGGCAATCATATCGAGTTGGTCACCGGGAATATCGGAGATAAGCAAACTCCAGTGGTGCCGAGGATAAACGTGAAGTGCCAGCTGACCTCCTTTTACTTGTGAAAGATGTTTCCGAACCGTGTTAATCTGATCAATTGGTAATCCTGAAAACAATAGCATTTTAGTGGTTTGATGGAGGTCTTGATGTGTGATGGAAGGAGCGGGAAGAGCTAGCAATGCGGAGCCTCCACCAGAAAACAGGCTAATCACGAGTGCATCAGCAGGACTTTGAGAAACGACCGCTAGCAGTGCTTGTGTTGCGTTAATGCTTGATTTCGTTGGAAAGGGATGTCCCCCACCGTGTACTTGCACATCATCTAGTTTGTAGTCGTTGATGTTGGTTTCTGGAACAATGATTAGCCCACCTGATATATGGTCTTTAAGGATGGCTTCGACAGCTTCCGCCATTCGTCCCGTGGCTTTACCTGCTCCGATTACATATATTCCATTTACATCATTTATTCCAATTTGCTTCCTAGCAAGATGCAATGAGCGATTTTTGTATTTGAGAGCCTTACGAACTAGGTGTTTTGGATCAATGGCCTTCAGAGTGGCGTTAATGAGGTCTAAGACAATACATCTAGCTTGTTGGGTTTGGGTGGACCCTTTGATCAAAGCTGAATAATTCCGAATCATCAGGTCATTTTCCCTTTAGCTTGGAGGTCTTGAACACCATTCGATAGTTGTTTTGGGGGAGTTAAGCATTTTTTTATGTAGTATTGTCGAAATCAGAGCGATCTTCGTCCATAGCCGAAAACATGGATTTCATAATTTTTGCCATGATTTCTTGGAGTAGATCTCCGTTCAAAATGCCATCGATGAAATTATACATTTTCTGATACTCGTCGGTTGACTGGAAATGGAGGAGGACCCCTTTTCCTTCAGAGAGAGATTCAGCTGTATATTCAATATCTTCATCCATGAAGTTCTTTGCCATTCGTTTTAGCCCCTCCTCATCTTCAAGCATATCACCAAAAGGCATTTCCTCATAAATGGATCCTTTGAACTCAAGTTTAATGGTACGAGCGTTTGGGTCAGGTGTAAATACCAAATGCTGCTTAATCGTTTCGCGGATTTGATCGAAGGGAAGTTCAATACTCATTAACAACACCCCAGACCAGCGAATCCACTCAATGATGTTTCTACCTAAAAAACCTCTTGTAAGTACATCTATTAGAAGTAGACGACATTATACAGAGGAAGGGGGGGGAACCACCTTTGCAAAGTGTGCCTTGCCCAATCTTCTGAAATTGTAATTTTTTCTTGGAATTCTATTTCTTCGAGAGGTTGAGTTCCATAAACCAAAGAGGAAAGCGCTTCAATAGAGATTTTCACGATTGGATTACCCGAGCTTTTAGTCATACGCAAAACACCCTTTTCTGATTGAATGGTGAATATGCCATTGTTCCATGGACAGTCTGAATCGGTAAGTTCAAGCGTGATGATATCCTCGCCTTCTCCAGGAAGCTTATCAATAGCTTTTTTGACATCTACTAATCGAACCATCCAAGTAGTTTTTCGTTCCACTTTCATTCGAACATCTTTAAACCAGTGATCTACCTTGGTTTCGAAAGGAGCATGTATAATGATATTGTGAATTTGGTCTTGATGTCTAGCAAAAAAGCTGAAAAGTTGGTCTCGAGCCTCACGTGTTCGCCAGAGACTATCGATAACGGTAAGGTTGTTTTGCCAACTTCCTTGAATCCGTTCCCCTTTAATCCTATACCGACTGACCGCCTGAATTTTTCCTTCATTCCGAACAAAGACAACTATACTGTCTTTCACTCGTTGCTTCCACATACCGGCAGGAATAGATTTGAAAATGATATATCCATGATACTGCTTTGGTCCCACTTCTCGGATAAATTTTAGCAGAATATCCTTCGCATCAACAGCTCGTACCCTTTCAAAGGTCCAATCAGTGCTTTGATTTTCTTTTTTCCAATATTGAAGCTGCTTGATAGGAGCTTGAACCACATAGGCGGCGTTTGCAGCGACAAATCCAAACTTCTCATAGAAACTTTGTTTGAAGGGATCAAGCATGCTTACTGATTGCCCTTGTTCTCGCATTTGTTTGAAGCTTGCTTGCATTAACTGGCGAACATACCCTTTGGTTCGGGCTTCAGGGTAGGTGGCTACACCTGCAACGCCTCCACAATCTTTGAGGACTCCCCGGATGGATTGCTGAAAGTCATGTACACGAAGTGATGAGATTAATCGCCCGTTTTCGAAAAAGCCTAATGTCTCTTCAGAAATAATTTCATCCAGCTCTTCGCTCTTGATTGGTTGGTCTGACCATTCAGTATAGGCATACCGGTAAAGATCCATGAGCGTACTGCGTTCTTTGTTTGTAATTTTTCGAATTTCCAATGTAAATCTCATCCTTGGGTGGTTCTGTAGAATAAGACATCCTGTTATATCCTTTTTTGCTCAAATGTAGTAAGCTGGAATTATTATGAAAAAGAAGCCAACTCTTGTTGTTTACCATCCTTTAATGGCTGTCGAAGGATATCCTGTTTTAGCCGGTCGGGTACAGCCCGCATTTGACTATTTGCAAGAAACAGGCACCTTCGATTCCGCCCAAGTCAGAGTTGAAGAAGCCCCAGAAGTAAGTGAGAGGTTGCTGTTGAAAGTTCATACGCCTGACCATATTAAGCAAGTGAAAGGGTCAGGATATGATCCAGCCTCCTTAGTATCGGGTGGCTCTGCTGTTAGAGCGGGAGAGGCCGTTTGGGTCGGTGAAGCAGCGAACGCTTTTGCATTTACGGGGTGTGCGGGTCATCACGCTAGCCGTGATTCGTTCTGGGGATTTTGCTACTATAACAATACAGCGTTGCTTGTACGTCATTTACAGCAAGGCCACGATGTAAAGCGGTTTCTCATTGTTGATACAGACCCCCATCCTGGTGATGGAACACGTGATATACTTGGTCATGATGAAGGCGTGTTTCACCTCAACTTTGAGGCAAGTTTTCGGGAGAGCATAGACACAGTTAGTATGCACCATGTCGACATTCCATTTCCCAGCAGTAGCAGTGACGAGTCCTTTGTAGAAGCCGTACGCCGATTAGTACTTCCCTGGGCTCGGCTTTGTCGTCCTGAAATAATATTGTGGAATATGGGACATGATGCACATGCCTTAGATTATGGTGGCTTCAATCTATCACTACGAGCATTTCCAGCTATGACAGGCATTCTACTACAGGCGGCGGATGAAATGTGTTCAGGTCGGTTGGTGGTATTGCTATCCGGAGGATCTGAGGAGTCAGTTGCTAAACATGCAATCTCGGGAATCATCAGAAAACTTGCTGGATTACCACAACTGCCTGAGGATATCAGAGATGAAGCGGTAACCGAATCAAAGGAGACAAAGCGAGCGGCAAGCAATATTATTGATAAAATTCTGGCTGAACTCGGAATAGACGAAAATGCCCAAAAACATATCAAAAAAAGCTGAGCGGAGTAGAAAGGAACTGGAGTTCCTTTATTTTAAAGAGAAACCGCCCCTTACTCTGTTTTTGTTCAGGTTTCGAAGAAGGTATCTTCTCTGGTTGAGACTTTGTTGAGTCCTCTTTTTTTGTCTGAATAGATTCAGTTGATACAGAGCTACCTTCAACAGCTAATTTTGCCATTTGAGATTCGTTGCGAAAGATTGTACTCAAGGGGTTCGAAATATCAATTTGCCCATCAGCATATTGGATTTCATGATAGAACTGTTTCCATCGCCGGATGGCATGCTTTACCCAAATTGGAGATTTTTCATCAACCACACCCATCAGCTCCGAGCCTATCGCTATGGATACAGATTGAGATGCCATTATACTGTAGGGGGTAAATAATTTCCGCCTTTAATGCATTTTATCCTGTACTACCAACTTTTTCCCAAGTTTTCCATTTACCATGGGATCGTTGCACTAATACAAGACCATATCGTTGCCAGATTTCTTCGCGAGTAAGGGCTTCTTCGAAATGGGGTTGTAGTTCACTTTTATGTTGAGGTTTTTCAAGAGCAGATGGTTTTGTATAGAAGAGTGTGTCGATGAGAACCCCTATTCGACCTTTCTGATATTGATCTTTAACGAAAATAAGGATTTGTTCAGAGGGGATATCTGCTTGTTGTAGAGAATGCCGGGATACTCCCTGACTGAAAGAGGGGCAAACTCCGCCCATCGTGTTTTGTACAATTTCAAGGCAATGAGGATCAATAAAGAATTGGCAACGGAGACACTGATGCCAGTCATTTTGGATTGCCTGCTCGAGTGTTGTTCGTGTACCACAGGCAACACAGCTGATACCAACGGTGGAAAGGTCAAGTTTCATTCTTTATGTCCTCCGATTCAGCAATTGCACCCGCAAGAAAAAGAGTAGCGGCGTTAGAAATGGCTTCGCGACGTTCAGCATCAAATTCCAATTCCAGCCGTGGACCATATACAATTCGTCGTGCTGTTCGTGTGATGTAACCTAGTTCAGTTAAACGTCGAAGTATTTTATCTAGCTGGTAGCGGGATAGGCGTCCCCGAGCAACGAGAATAGTTTCGATGTCTTTTGTTGCAACTCTGCGAGGACGACGATGTTTGCTTGCCCGTTCTATGGTCGAAATTATGACACCAAGGACTGCGTATTCGGGATCTGTGAGTTCTCCAGGAACTCCATAGATTGTACGGATACAATAGAGTGTATCTCGACCTAACCGATATTCAACTAATTCCAATCCGAGCGGAGTTATCTGTTGGCGAAGTAAATCGAGTAGACGAGTTAATCCAGCTTTGTTAATATGAAGGGCTTGAAGCAAATCCTGTCGTTTGACACCGATGGTCAATTGACCATCCTCATTACGAAATCGAGCAGTGAGAGCAGCAAAGAGTTGACCTAACAGATGATGTTGCTCGAATTCTTCTTCGTTTTCCTCAGAGGAAGGTGAAATTGAGTCTTGAGGTGCTTGATCAGATGTCACTGTCAATGAATCTCCTCATGATTTTTTGCAGGAATGGCGACAGCACTAAATCTAATACCAGCTTTTTGAGATTGCGATGGCTTCTGAAAGACAATAGCGGTTTTCTCGAATGTAGCAGGAAGCAAATCATCACGGATCATCTGGCTCAACAAATCTAATTCCCAGTTAGTTAGAAGATTGGATAATGCTGTGAAGCTGTATCGTTTTCCTCTTAGACGTTCCAGAATGGAAGTTCGACGAGCATCAAGCCTAGCAATTGAAATTTCTTCGAAGCGAACTCGATGTCTCCGTATTGCCTGCTGATCATCTCGAGATGGTGCTACATCCATTGCCATTGGCATATCAGCTGGAGGCAAATCAAAGGGAGGGATGGTACGCTCTTGATTAATTAAGAAGAGTATAGGAGTGGCTCGACGTTTAACCTCATTGGCGAATTGAGAAATCCATTCTTCGGGAGCAATTTCAGGTGCAGCGAATTGAGCGTCACGGCGGTGTTGCATTGAGGCGAGGGTGTAGTAGAATCGCCCATCCAGATTGCGTTCCCAGGGAGTATCGAGAACACGAAAAGCATCAGTGACCTCCTCACGGTCTAATTCCGCTTCTTTAACAGGAACCACATCATGATGTTTGAGTGCAACTTCATATTTTTTAGTCAGATTCCAAAGGGTAATAATGACACTTTTTGTACCAAAACGTGTTAGACGGTTTCGTTTGTAGTTATTTTGGAAACTATCATACCAAGCTTTACGACGGGGAAAAGCCCGAAGAAATGCTGATGTATCATTAGCAATCACTAGTTTTTCACCTGTCCTTTAATCAGAACTACATGATTCATAGTCTCGGGTATTTGGAGCCCGACCGTTGATGGAGCCATTAAAAGAAACTGGGGATGTATTAGCGATTCTTGCTGGGTCAGGTCGAGGGCCCTTTGAACGACATTTAAAATCGCTGCGCGGCTCGCTTCATCAAGGCGTTGGGTAAATTCGTCGATCACATGGAGTGGGCTTTTTGCTAACGTGTGAAGGGCAAGTATGAAGGTTTGGGTAGCCAGAACCCGTTCGCCACCGGACATTTCTTGATAGGTTCTCCAATCCCCTTTACGGTTGATAGCAAGTTGAAGATGGAGCTCAGCTCGGCTGGGTTCATCGGGATACCGAATAAGAAGTTTGACTTGCTTGAGAAAGTGGCTGAGTAATTGATTCATTCGTTGGTTAAGAGTTTCAACAGTCTCTTCGAGTTGACGTCGCCATTCGACGAGTCGTCGATCAACGTCGGTCATAAGATTCTCAAGATGAAGTTGACGTTGTTTTATATATTCTTGGAGTTGTGATACAACTTTTTCTTGTTCTTCAAAGGCTTGATGATCCTTGGCAGTTGCTGTAATAGTATCGATCATTGCTTGAACCTGTATTTGATCATCACGAATTGCAGCAGGCTCACGAACGACATCAGGACGATCTGCAAGTTTGGTTGCTGCTTTTTGAAAATCTTTGGTTTGTTTCATAAGATGAAGGTGTTCATCTTCTCGTTGTTTGACTTCCGCGGATATACGATCAATTTCTGCTTGACGCCGTAACCGCTGAGATTCGAGATTTTGAAGTTGCTCAGTGACTTTTTGTTGGCGTGAATTAAACGGAAATAAATCCGATTTACAATCTTGATATTCTTGGCTTAGAGTGTCGCTTCTAGTATCAAGCTCCAGTATTTGTTGTTTTAACTCATTGATCCGGCGTTCTGAATCAATGACTCTACTATTTCTTTCTTCCTGAGAAAGCTTGAGGGTGCGCTCCTGCTGTAAGTCTTGAAGTGTGGATCGGAGTTGACTTATTTCAGAATTTATTCGCATTCGATCCCGCATAAGCTGTGCTTCTTGTTCTCGAAGTTCTCGCAGTATACGACGATATTCATTGGTGTCTTGTGCTAATCCAAGCTCATCGAGTGAAATATCAAAGCCTACTGTTACCGGACGAGGAGGTCGAGTAAAAGCTCCTATTCGGAGATAGTGGCTGTTGCCATCACTAGTGATAATATTTCCTTTGAGCTGTTGAGAGGCATCTACCACAGTGTTGGGATCGGCTCCCTCCTCAGCGATCGCTGTATTCACGACACGACTAAGAAAGCTAACAGCGTAAACATCACCTTCAATGAGATCTGCAGCCCAGCCTATTACCGGTGATGAAACGGGAGGTCGTTCTTTGGTAATCGCAGTAGTTGGGTTAGTACGGGCAACAACTAAATCAGGTTTTTCGTGAGGCCAGAGTCGATCATAGAGGTTTTTTGCTTCAATAAAGACAGCCCGATTTAACGCGATAAATGCATAAACATAACGACCCAAAGCAAGCTTTACTGCAGTTTCGCGATGAACATATTCGGGTTTCATTCGGATAAGGGTGAAAAGTGGTCCAATGACTGAGTCCGATAGAGCTAATTTGTCTAGTTCGGAACGATAACGCTGACAAGCGCGGAGAATGGTTTCCTCAAACTGTGGATATCGCTGGGGTTGCGTGAAAATCCTTTCTTCTGTTGACGCAATGTCTTGCCGAATTTGAGTAAGCTGATCATCTAATTGATTCCGTTTAGCCACAAGGGAATCTAATTCTTTCTGAATATTTGCAACGTTTGCTTCGCTTGGTTTGTGATCTTTTGCAAACCGTTCACTCCGAGCAGTAAGGACTTCGAGTTCATTTTCTAAACCTTGTCGATGCCCTTGCGTTTGCATTTGGTGATCGCGTAGAGAGTTCATAGTTGTGAGTAATTTCTCACGTTTTGCTTCAATCGAATCAAACTTTGATTTTAACTCAACTTTACGTTGATCAAGCGATGCTAGTTTCTTATTTTCAACTGATAGCTGTTTATTGTATGTTGTAATTTGTGATTGAAGCTGAGCTGCCAGTTCTTCACGATATACAACTTCAGCCCAAGCAGCTTCAATATCGAGTTGTTTTTGTCGTCTTTGGAGCTGCTGTTTTTGTTCATACGCTTCATAAGCAGCTTTCAATACTTGCAGCCGTTGTTCCTCGTGACGAATTCGGTATTCAAGAGGTTTGATATTTGCTTTAGCCTGGAGTACGAGCAAACGGGCTTCTTCGAGTTTTTCCATCCAATTCCGTAAACCAGTTTCATTGAGCAATGTCTCGAATTTCCGTCGAGGGGACTGAGAGGCAAAATGGTCTAATGTCTCTGCTTCCGTTACGGCTAGCGGGGATTCACCAAAGAGACCAGCAGCTTGGAAGAGTCTTCGAATATCTTTCCGTGCTATTTGATGACCATTCACTGAGCGGTGTCCATTCAACCAATATGAAATTCGATTCGAATCATGAATTCGCAGGCGAATTGATACTATATCTCTTTCCAGGAGCTTGCTTAAAGCGGGATCAGGACTGCGTAGCACTCGTCGACCATTGAGCTGGAAATTATTGAGTTCCAGCTCAACCTCAGCATATTTACCGAAACGCCCAATGAAGGCAGAGTTACGTTGGCGTTGAGCCCGACGGGATTCAACTCCAATAGCCAATAAAAGGGCATCAAGAATCAAGGTTTTACCGCTACCATTCGAGCCTGTTATGAGTACAATTGGCGAGTTATCGAGCTGGATGGAGGTTTCGCGATGAATGACAAAGTTCACTAAACGAATTGAACGAAACACAACCTGTGGGGTTAAAGGGGTTGTCTCATGCCTAGTTGTCATTTTATCGAATGAGCTCCCGCGGGTTATTCTGAGCAGATGACTTGATTGTCTAAGTACACTAAGTCAAACTAGTCTATGACTCTTAAACTTTCACTCCAACAGAGGAGTGGGCGCCATTTACTTATGATTTTGAGCCGACCTATTCTCTTTCATAAATAAAGAAGGACAAGAAGATGTCTAACCATCGAGTAAAGTTAAAGTGGATGCTATAACCCTCACCTTGTAGGTGAATAACCATGAGTAGTGAAGAAGGTTTTTGGCGCTCAATCATAGTCGACGTTGAGCCCCGCCAAAAAGAATTCCGTATTGGCATTGATGAGGAAACCCGAGTGGAAGAAGTTATCCGCACCCTCGTTACCCAGGCGCGTGATGAAGGCGTAAGCATCGATGAGTGGGCTAAAGCTAAAATCGGAGACCAACGTGCGGAATTTGTCTTAATTCGAAAAGCCCCTGAACCCACAAGACTTAGCCCCGGTGCAACTTTCGGTGAGCTCGATCCTAAAATTTCGGATGACGAGTTCTTCCTTCTTGATGTCGTTCCGGAAGTAGGTTTGTGAAGTTAACTAGTCGGCCTTATTTAGTAGAATGAATCTTAGATGAGGGATTGAACTTTGACGCGGCCTGTGTTTTCACCCGAGCTCTTCAATGCCCGAGTTGAAACTCAAATTCATACATTTTTTGACGCGATGAATAATCTGTACGGAAGACGCGGATGGTACCCGGATCCGCCCCAACGTGAGAACACAAGGTGGAGTAACCGCGATTTTACTGTTGAAATTATTGGTCGATACAAAGATGGAGCCTACAAACGTATTCGATTTACCATGCGCAATCTTCCTGGGTTTGTCCGCCAGCCAAAATCGTTGACTGATGAAGGTGCCATTCGATATGAACATCGATTCGTCTTTGATTTACCACGAGAGTATCCTCAGAACATCGGCATTATCCGACCCGCAGCAGAGACCCCCCTATATCATCCCCGGCTCGCTACCAGTGGAACAGGTCATGCATGTTATTCTGTTCGAGGTGAACTCGACCGAATTTTAGAGGATTTGCCTTTCTTTGTATTGTTAAAACCAGATCGAGTAGAACCACCATCTCAGTTTCAATCTGACCATGGACTAAACAGCACCGCTATGACATGGTATGAGCAAGACACAAATAACATCGTCGAAACCCTAGATCGGTTCTGGGAAGTACGACACCAAGTCACTTCACCTGCATCTTCTAGACAGGGACGAGTACAAATTCTATCACTGGAACAATCTCAAGAACAACCAAATAGAAGACCTCCTCGGATTCTGGATGACCCAGAGAAAAAATCAACTGGACGAATTCTGGATGAAGCCGATGATGGCTAGGAGAGAAGTAATCAATGTCGGAGAAGTCACCAGACAAGGAAGAAACCCCTCAAGAATCAGAGAATGACGTTCAACCTCAATTAAAAGATCCATCAAAAGAGAACCGAATTGTAATTTTACGTGAACGAGACATTCCTTTTATAGAAGAACGCCCCCCAAACTTCTCGCCTCATTTTTCTGTTACAGTTCACCGCATTCGAAAACATTCTGAGCAGGAGGAAAAGGAGGAGTGAGCATCCACGGGGCCTCGCATATCAAGTGTATGGCCTGTGATTCACAAGTTCCACTCCCAAGGGCACGTAGCCAATGGTGGATTTGTACTACCTGCGGTAGCTACATTTGTACTTCCTGCCGTGCTCTATTTCTCGAAACGGGTCAGGGCATCTGCCCAGGGACAATAGTTCGGGGCGTTAAAGCCCATCCGCCTCACTTCACTCGTTTTCTTGGACCACGAAACGAACAGAAAGAAACCGATTCCACTGCACCCTCTAGAGTTATTCTCCTCGGTGATGTTCAACCTAGCACATCTCAATCACCTGGTGGTAGAGTCATTATTCTCGAGAACGCCAATGCCGATAACGATGTACAAAACAAGGATAACGGGCAAAAACAATGACCTCGAGCTCAGTGATTCTTACACATCGCGTAACCTACCAAACCACAATTACCAACAAAGCAACGGCTCCTTTGACAAATGTTCGAATCTTCATTGCAGTTCCTACTCCCGTTCCACCTTACCAACAGCTAATTGACCTCAATCCCCAATCAACTATGGATCTGCAAGCCACGGATTTAGTTGGAAATCAATGGTTGGATATTACATGTCACAGATTACCGGGAGACGAAACCTTCACCTGCGGATATACTGCATTAGTACGGAATCGGTCAATCCAATATCAACCAGCCTCGTTTGTCCAAAATCAGTCCATTCCTAGCCAGCTCCAATCCTATATAAAACCCGAAAACTTCATCGAATCGCATCATCACTTGATTAAGGATTTAGCCCGTGATATTGCGAAAGAGCATGCAGAGATAGTTCCGTTCATTAAGGCAGCGATGCGAACAGTTACAGAAATCCTCCGCTATGAACCTCAACGTCATGAGCGAGGAGCAGCTTATGCGATAGAAAAGCGGGTTGGTGACTGTACGGAGTACGCAGCGTTGTTTGCGGCATTATGTCGTGCCCGGAAAATACCTGCTCGGCTGATTTCAGGCTTTGCTTCATTGGGTAAAAAGTGGGAACGACATGGTTGGAGTGAAGTCTGGATTCGAAACCAATGGATTCCCGTTGACCCGACATGGTTTGGGTCCATTGAATGGCTAGGCATAACAAACCGCCATCTTCCCCTGATTATTGGGAATTGGATGGACATTCAGTCCGACCAGGAGTTCAAAGTTACTTGGGCACAACGACCCAATGCAAATGCGCCCCACCTTAGCTCAGCCTGGAAGGTNNTGTAACTTTTGATCCTTCCTAGGGCTAGCGATGTTTCCGTTTGTCACGACAGAAAGCTTCACCACATCGAGGATTTGGCATTATAGCTCCTGTCATCGTTTCATGGCGTTGTAAATCGTAATGAATGAACCGGCCAAGAGCAGGTTCCAATCCTTTCTGCCATTGCCCTGTTTTCCGCCATTGTTTTAATCCGACGAGAACACGAGTAGCTTCCCAGGCTATGACAGCCCCGACGACTGAGGTCACGAAGCTAATCATAGGAAAGCGTGGAAGGGTATTGACAAAGAAAGGATCACAACGCGTTCGAACCTCACCAGCAATGACTCCATCCAAGAAATCTTTACTCCATGAACATACCATACAGGCAGTTTGGGGAGGTGCGAGCACTTCAACAGACACAAAATCTTTACCCATAGCCCCATTAATAATTGGTCGCGGAGCATCTAAACCCAGGTTTTTTGCATTCAACAAGTATCGTGCATAGTGATTATCGACGCCAACAAGAACAAGATCCACATTCCAGATAGAATCTGGAGCTTGTTGAATGGTCACAGGATAAGGCTCCACAACAGTATCAGTGGCTAGTTCGGGGAGTCGTTCTCCGATCGCATCGACTTTATATTTGATATAATGGTCTTCAGGGCGGAAGAACACACACCGATTTAAATTCGATTTGGCAACTCTATCAGGGTCNNATTTTCCCAACGCCAAGTAACCCAAGATTCTTACACACTTCATTGCCCACCGCCCCCGCACCAACCATTAGTATTGTTGACTGACGAATAGTTTCGAGATTGTTTGCACCTAACCAGCGCCTAGTTCGATCATGATGATCTTTTTCAAAAAAATGAAGATCAAGTGGGGTGGGCTTCGTCATTGTAAGTTTCATCCTCTTCATAAACTTCCACTTCGTCCAAAGGTGGAACATCACCAAAAGGTACAGATGGACGATAGGTACACCAATCTACCTGTTCAAGTTGAAGACCTGATTCATCAGAACGAGGACGCAGCATGTAGACTTTGAAAATGCGGCTTAGTGGGTCAATAAGAAAAAACACGTTTCCTTCAGCACAATAGGGTGTATTAAAAAACGTACGCAAATCCGTCGATGAAAAGTGTGGATCTCCTCCAAAGGGATGAGAATGCCAGAGACCTACGATGCGGGGTGAATGAGGATTGGTACCGTATCGATCATGGAGTGCAAGGCGATATTCAAGAATACCTTCAGGAGTGAACCGGGCATGTGCAATGGTCGCTTCCACACGTCCTGTCGCCCAATCAGTGACTCGAATGTAGTTTTCTCCCTGCCATGATCGGCGAAATCCAAGAATTACACCTAGTGCTTCACGGGGTGAATCTCCTGTGGCTTTCTCCACACAATAATTAAAAATGTCTTTACAGGTTCTCTCAAATATATAGACAGGGTAAACAGGTTGTATGGGCATCGTAATCTAACCATTGATGCAGTAGTGCAAGTAGTTAAGTTTGAGTGATACGCGCAAATATTTTGATTATTCATGCAGGTATGAATGATTGCCATAAAATCCACGAAACCAGATTGTGTGGTATAGAAAGCTACCCTAGTTATTCCAGAGCTTTTGTATCTCGAAGTCGTGTTGACCAAGGATATCGATTCATAATATTGTCCAAGAGCCGTCGTAGTTTTCCTACTTCGGATGTATCAGCATAGACAAGAAAGACGACACGTCCACCCCGGCTACGTTTCATTTTCTGGTAGATGGTTTTGGTTGTATTGACTGTATCACAGATTATGAGTAAATCGGCATCAGGCAGGTCAAGATCACGTTCACCAACTGGGGAAAGGATGAGAGCACCAGGAGGATTGACTTTTTTGAAATCAGCTAACACAGCTTGTTTGTCTTGTGTTCGCCCTGTGAGTAAAAATGCGCGAATGCCATTTTCTTTGAGTAAATCTTCAATTTCGCTTACAACATTGAGATATGATGATAAGATGACAATTTTATTTGCATTTAGAGCCAACTCCCGAGCAATCAAGGATTTTGGTGTGATTTTTGGCCAGTCTTGCATCATCCGCTTGACATCAATTTGGGATTTGATGATAGGATGATGAAGATAGCGACGAAAACTTTTAGATGCCATACCGTAGAGGTATTTGCGCATCATGAGGAGGCTACTATATTGTTGAGCTAACTCCTCTGAGATAGGGAGTTGTTGGAGAACCAGGTGAAGCATTCGGGTGGATTCAGGGATTTCCCCGATGTATTCGTTAGATTCTTCCCGGACGACTCTGAAGATTTCTTCACGAGTAGATTGGATGAGCTCGTCAAGGATGAGTGAAAAAGCTCGAATAACGGAATCAGAAACAGGGGCGACATCGAGGATTGTGGGTTTAATATATTCTTCCAAATCAGTACCGATGAGCTCGTTCATGCTGATTAGTTCAACGTTAGTTAAAAACTCGGCGAGTGTTTGAAGCTCATCACGAATATGAACCTGGGCTTGATCAAACACCACATGGTCATCTCTAAGTGTTCCACTAAAGCCAATAATCCAATTATCTTTGAAGAACTCAAGGAGATAGGTCCAAGGCTGGATTAAAACCCGATCATACCCAACACGTCGGAGGATGGTATCGACCTCGTTGATAAGAAGCCCTTCAAAATTTGCTGATGTTAGAGTTCCCTTCCTGAGAATGTTAGCAAGCACACGGGGAGTACACAAAATAACACGATATTCACGAAGGAATTGTTCACGCTTGATTCCTTGGACACGTTGTGAGAGAACTCCAAGCCCCTCAACTCCGCCATATTCTTCTTTGAGGTACTGAGCAGTTTCTTGGAGCGACGACGAGGAGTTAACTGTAATAACGAATCTGGTATCAGGAAATTGCTCCGTCACAAGTTTGTAAGTTAGAACACGTTTACCAAGTCCACAATCGAGTTCCACCAATAGGTTACGATTCCTATTTGCCTTGATTCGTTTTAGAATATGCTCTTGGTATTGTCGTGTATCAAATCGGGGGGCATCAGAATCGCAGCCCGGCGATATTGAGCGAGGGGGAGAAGGGGACATATTCACATACCTTATAGGAACTAACTAGATAAGTTGCACAATTTCTTTAAACGATTTGAGTAAATGACTTGCAAAAGGAGCTAGGTCTTCATTTGTCCCGAAACCAGTAAGTACACCTATAGTTACGCAGCCTAAATTTTTCGCAGCTTCTAGTTCTCCTGCTGAATCTCCAACGACCCATACGGTGCCTTTCGATTTGATATCATGAAGCGCTAACTGGATTATTCGTCGTCGATGTGGAACAAATGGAAAAAGCGGGATATGGTCTTTTCCTTCGGCTTTTGCTAAATCTTCTCGTGTGAAGATTCTCTCAAACCATTTGTGAAGACCAAATCGCTTGATTTCTTGCTGTGCTTGTAGACTATCCTGACGTGATGTGATTATTCTCATATGCTCAGTGAGAGGGTGAATCTGTTCCAACGCTTCAAATGTGCCTGAAAAGACCTGAGAAAGTCCAGCGTGGGAAAAGAAGTATTTACGAAAACCCAGGATATATTTAATGAAATCAGGATCAGAGAGATGGATGTTTAGGCTCTTAAGAAGACCTCGTGCATCAAATGAATGCCGGTAGAGGGAACGGATTCGTTCAGGCGTTACCGAGCATCCAATGGTTTCTAGTCCTCGAACGTGGGATTGGATTGCTCTTTCTCGTGTATCAATGAGAGTACCATCAAGATCAGATAAGAAAGCCTTCAACTTCATTTTAGATTAAGGAAATGGAGGTTTGGTCCCGTTAAAAGCTTGACTATTTACCGGTTTGAATATTGATTAAAAAAGGCTATCAATTTCAGCAACGGATGAAAGGATGTATGTACAGAAAGGTTTCAAGGCTTTTGTGGTGTGTAGACCTGTCAAGACTCCTACAGTTGTGTAGTTAAGTCCTTTTGCCGCTTCCATTTCATTGGGTGAATCACCAATTACCCAGACATCGTTATGATTTTCTAGGTCTGAAATTGCAAGCTGAATTAGTCGTTGCCTATGATCATTAAAGGGGTATAATGGAACTTCACTTACTCCTTCAGATTGAGCTAAATCTCCGCGAGTACAAATAAGACGATCGAATACTTGGTCGAGTCCAAAATGCTTGACTTCTTGTCGGGTTTCTTTAATCCATGCCCTAGAAGTTATTAGTCGCAGAGCGTCAACTTTAGGACGGACCAGCTTTAATCCTTCAATGGCTCCTGGTACAACGAAAGAGTATTGCCATCCTTTGTAGAATTCCTGTTCAACGCAAAGGAAATATTGGATGAGTTCTTTTTGGGAGAAGGAAATATCCAATCCGCCAAGAAATTGGTCATAGTCCACTGTGTATTCTACTAATGGATAAACTTGATCAGCTGTTACGGTATAACCAAATTCCGCGAGCGCATTGACTTGAGCATAGATGAACCGGTCTCGGACATCGAGAAGTGTTCCATCTAAATCGGATATCAGAATTGGCACACAAATAACTCTCCGAAGAAGTGTCGACCTATTACAGCCTGAGAGCGGAGTCTAGCTGTTAAAGCTTTACCTTTGCAGATTCATTCTTTCCATAAAGAGACTCAAAGGCATCTGATGTCTAAATAGGAGGCTTGGGAATGAACCCATTATCTATTAATGATTGGGTAACATCGATGGCTTGCTTGATTATTCTTGTTGCGTGTTTAAGTAGTTCTTCAGCTTCCCATTCTTTCCGGGCAACTTTCTGTTCAATCGCTTTCATACCTACAGCTGTAGCTTCGCGGGGGTATAGTTCCCATTCTTGCATACTCGGAATCACATAGTCTTCACGAAGCCCTTTTTCTTCTGCAATATCGGCTAGAGCTTCGGCAGCTGCTATACACATCTCATCGGTGATTGTGGTAGCGCGAACATCTAAAGCGCCACGGAAAATCGCAGGGAACCCTAGGCTGTTATTGATTTGGTTATCAAAGTCAGAACGGCCAGTGCCCACAACCTTTGCGCCTGCTTCTTTGGCTTCCCAAGGCCAGATTTCAGGCAGTGGATTTGCACACGCAAACACAATCGAGTCAGATGCCATCTTCTCTACCCATTCCTTTTTGATAAGTCCGGGTATAGGAGCAGAAGCTGCTATGCAAACATCTGCGCCGCGAAGCGCTTCTCCAAAATTACCTGTGCGTTGTTCAGAATTTGTTAAAATTGCCAAGTCGTATTTTTCGTGTTCACTATCTTTCATCTCCCTCATATCTTCCCGACCTTTGTAAAGGAGCCCATCACGATCACAAAGAATGATATTCCCTGCAGGAACGCCCGCTTCAATTAGGATCTCAGCGGTTGTTGTATTCGCAGCACCCACTCCAAGCATACCAATTTGTACTTGATCTAATCCTTTTCCAACAAAGCGGAGGGCCCCGAGTAGTCCTGCTAAAATAATGGCGGCAGTACCTTGTGCATCATCATGCCACACTGGAATATTCATGTCAGTTCGGAGGCGGTGTAAGATGTTGAAGCATTTCGGTTTCGAGATGTCTTCAAGGTTTATTCCACCAAAACCAGGTTCAAGGAGTTTTGTGGCTCGAATGAAGTTCTCTGGATCTTGTGTATTCAAACCGATTGGGACGGCATCAACCCCACCTAAATATTTGAAAATCAGAGCCTTTCCTTCCATGACTGGCATCGCAGCTTCTGGACCTATATTGCCAAGACCAAGGACACGACTTCCGTCAGTGACGACGGCGATTGTGTTTGCTTTGTTGGTGTGTTCCCAGACTTTTTCTGGGTTAGCATGGATATCACGGCAAGGAGCGGCGACGCCGGGAGTGTACCATATGGCAAAGTCTTCGAAGCCCCGGATGATGCATTTGGAGATGGTTTGGATCTTTCCCTTATAGTAGGGGTGCAATTTCATGGCTTCTTTAGCCGGTTGTTTGGCTTTCTCGAGGAGTTCTTCTTTCGTTGGTGGTTTTGCAGCTTGATTCATTTATATGCATCTCGATGATGTGTAATTCCCCTCCAGAGGGGGTTTGAACGGTTCGGTGAGGAAGTTAAGTGTATTTCTCTAATTCGAGATTTTAGGGGAAAAAAAAGAGAAATTTGTTACTCAAGGATGTTCCTAAACAGGAATTTTGATGAGCGAAGTAGGGTCAGCAGTTGTGATTCGAGTCCACATGAGATTGGTAATGGTGTTAAATGCTTCAGAAACATTGAGTTCTTCCTTAGAACTCGTCTCTAAGTATCCTGAAAGGTTGTTTATTTTCGCATAGTCTATTGCCAAATCACTATTTTGCATTCCCACGTCCCTTTTAGTACCTATAAGAAGAATGGGAATGTTGCTAGTATTTTTTCGAACTAAATTAAGCCATTCATCAAGATGGTAGAATGTTGGTGGACGAGTTAAATCAAATGCAAGTATACAACCAAGCGAGCCCCGACAATAGCTCGGCAAAAGAAAACGGAACCGCTCTTCTCCAGCAAAATCCCAAATCGTCAGTGTGATAATCACACCATCCATTTCAAGATCTCGTGTGGCGAATCCTGAACCGACTGTCATACGTTGGTCTAGATAGTTACCTGTTAAGTATCGATGAATGAGGGTGGTTTTTCCGACACCACCATCCCCCACGATTATCATTTTCAAAACTGCTTTCCGAGGTAGACTTGCATCCCCTGTTGAAACCCACCCAACTGGGCTTGGTTGCATATTTTTGACCCCGACGATACTTCTGGCTACCTTTATTTTCCCGCTGGTTTATTGTCTCATCCATTCTCAATGATAAGGCTAGCCGGAACGATGAGTACATCTAAATGCCGATTGGGTCTTCTTAAAGTCTGTTCAGCCTTCATCTCTTCAGGAGCCAATATTGCGATTTTCTGTAAATATTCAGTTGAATTATTTTCGTGCAATTTTGTTTGCAATCAAAGCTGCTATGGCTCCTGCACCTATTCCATTATCAATATTCACTACAGCCAACCCGAGCGAACATGATTGAAGCATAGAAATGAGTGCACCAAGCCCTTCGCCACCTAATCCATACCCAGTTGAGATAGGAAGACCGATGACAGGAAGATCAACGAGGCCGGTTACTAAAGATGGAAGAGCGCCTTCCATTCCAGCGGCGATGATCAGAATGTCTATCCCCTGTTCCACCATCTCTTCAAGTTCAGGGAACAACCGATGAACACCTGCGACTCCTACATCGTGTGCGGTAAAAACCTGACAGCCCATCTGTTCAGCCATTACACGAGCGGCTTCTGCAACCCGTCGATCGGAAGTACCAGCGGCGATAATTCCGATTTTTCCACCTGTCTGTCGTGGTTGATAATTACGTCCATGAATAACTGCAATTTCCCCCTCACCGAAGACATCAAACACAAAGTCATCCCCAATTGCGTTTCTAACAGCATTTTGTTGCTCTTTTGATATTTTACTTATAATAAGAATTGGTTTTGCATTTATTCCAGCCTTGATTATTTCAATAAGATCAGAGACGGTTTTATTCTTGGCAAAAATGACTTCAGGAATTCCTTTACGGGTTTCTCGTTGCACATCAAGCTTTGCTAACTGGGCAACTTCAACGATATTGAAGATGCGAAGTTTGGTTTCCGCTTCCTCAATAGTGTAATCGCCTTGAGCTACTTTTTGTAGAATATCTCGAAGCTCTGTCATAACTCCTACACCAGTTTCTCATAGAAGAACCAAGTATATTAAAGGTTGAAGATTTGACAACACTATGGGATACATTCGTGCCGGATTCTAAGATTTTAGTCATTGATCCGCAGCTCGCGGGTATTGCCGGGGATATGTTTGTCGCTGCACTCTTAGACTTGGGAGCCAATTCGAACGTCGTTGTTGAGGTAATGGAAGCATCGGTTAACTACGTACCAAATTGCCACAAAGTAGTAGTCAAACCACAACCTGTTACACGAAGCCATATCAATGGATTATATCTAGAAATAGATATCGAAGAAACGTATACAACACGTCCAGGCAAAGTCCTCATAGATGCAGTTCAAAAAATGACAAAGGATTTCAAACTCTCAGAACCTGCTGCAGCCTATGCGAATCGTGCAATCCGAACACTCGTTGAAGCTGAAGCAGCTGTTCACAGGCAACCGCTTGAAAAAGTCCACTTACATGCAGCAGGTTCGGTAGACACGGTACTTGATGTGATGGGAGCCGCAATAGCCCTTGAGAACCTCAATATTGCTGACCCTAAAATTACTAAATACTATATTCTCCCCATCGCAGTGGGCGGAGGAACTTTTCCTAGTGGTCATGGCCGATTGGCCGCTCCCGGACCTGCTGTAATGAACATCCTGACAAAGCATAAAATTTTCTTCAAAGGAGGACCTCAATTCTGTGAGCTTGCAACTCCAACGGGAGCTTCACTTGTTGCAGCTTTGAACCCTATTTCAAAGCAGGTATTTCCTGAACTCTATCCACTAGCTGTCGGGTATGGAGCAGGAACGGGAGAATTACCAGATATTCCAAACCTTCTTCGATTAGTTCTCGGAAAACCAAAACTGGAAAATGATGCTAAAGCACTATCAGAGGAAGGTTAGTATATTGCTAGCTAAGATTTCGTTACTGGAAGAAAAACGCGTTCAAGCTATTAATCACCTAAAGAAATTAGGTAGCTTTTGGTAGCCGTATCAGATGGTGTTGATAGCGCGGTTGTAGCAGCGCTTGCTTTTGAAGCCCTCCAAGAAAAAGCCGTTGCAACCACATTTGACTCACCACTCATGATTCCAGAGGAAATTGAAGATGCAAAAGCAGTGGCTAAAGCAATAGGAATTCGACAGGATATTCAAACTCTGAATGAGCTTAATGTGGCCTCGATTATCCCAAATTCTTCAGATCGTTGTTATCATTGCAAGCTTCATCGTTTTCATGAAGCACAAGTTCTGGCTAATAAACTACAGCTATCAGTGGTGGTCGATGGGACTTCAGCAAGTGATATTGGTGAACATCGACCAGGTTTACAAACGACTGAGGAACCAGGCATCGTTTCTCCACTTCTCGACGCAGGCATCACCAAAGAGGAAGCACGAATGATTGCCCATGACCTAAAGCTTCCTGTTGCAGATAAACCATCGAATAGTTGTCTGACCACTCGAATTCCATATGGTGAACAACTTACAATAGAACGTCTTACACGAATTGCGGCAGCTGAAAAAGATGTTAAAGAGATAACAGGATAGGTATTTTACGGGTTCGGGATCATGGTCCTCTAGCACGGATCGAGGTCGCTCTCGAAAAAGTGTCAATGATACTTCAAGCAGAAGTGTCTTCTCGAATTGTCAATCAGCTAACTAGCTTAGACTATGAATTTGTTATTGTAGATTTGAATGGATATCGCTTCGGAAGCTTTGACAAAGAAGTCTAAAAAGTTTGCAATAGTAATCCACCGAATGAATGAAAGGCTTATATCAGAACGGGTTCCCGAGTAGCAAAGACTCAATCCATCTGAGGGAAGATCATGCAAAAGCCAAAAGTCGGACTCATTACCCTTTCTTTAGCCCGTGAGAGAACTGATCTCGCGAAGAAAGCTCATCAGGAGCTGCTCAAAGCTTTGAAAGAGCAGCCCCTCGAAGTTACCCCATATAACGAACTCGTATTGACAATGGAAGACTCAGTTCGAGTCTCTGAAGACATGGCGCATGACCATATCCAGTGTATCATTTATAATATTGGATCATGGGTCTATGCTCCGATGGTGGTCTCTGCGGTACAAGCCACAGGATTACCGAGTATTGTTTATGGTTATCGTAGCCCAGCAGCGTTCAGTCTTGTGGGAGCGGCTATCACGCATGGCAGCTTAGATGAGCTCAACCTTTTACACCGATTTGTCTATGGGGAACCAGATTCACCAGATGTCCTCTCGGCAATCAAAAGCTACTGTCGGGCTGCTATGACTTTTGATAGTCTAAGCCGTACTAAGGCTGTTGTTATTGGAGGAAAAACGATGGGGATGGTGACATCAGCAGTTGATTTTAGTCAAATGAAAGACATCTTTGGAACAGAAATCGAACATGTCGATATGTTACGATTGTATTTAGATGCACAGAAGGTACCGATGAAAAAGGTAAAGGCGAAAATGGCATGGGCGAAAAAAACCTATGGGTCAGTAAACGTCTCAAATGAAATATTAGAAAAAAGCGTTCGATTGTATTTTGCAATGAAAGACATGATGGAAACAGATGGATATGCATTTGGTGGGTTCAAATGCCAGCCAGAATTCATAGACAATTACGTAAGTGGATGTATGCCAATTTCGTGGTTAATAAATGAAGGCATCATGATGTCGTGTGAAGCGGATATGAACGCAGCATTCACTATGCGCATACTAAATTTGTTATGTGGACAACCCGTTTTATTTGCTGATGTTAACGATTTAGACATGAACACGGGTATATTGCGGCTAGTAAATTGTGGGACAATTGCCACCGATATGGCAACATCTTCAAAGGATGTGGAATGGAACCCACAATACGAGTATATGGGAAAAGCAGGAGGTGCTTGTCCAACTTTCAGCTGTAAAGAAGGACTAGTAACTCTTGCACGACTAGCTCGCGTAGGTGGCGAATATGTGATGCAGATAGCTAAAGGAACTGTTTTCGTTCAAGATAAAGAGATTTTCAAGGAGGCCCGTGATCGATGGCCTCATGCATTTGTAACCTTAGAGGGGGATCCTGATCTTTTCTTACAACACCTACGTTCAAATCACATGCATATGGTCTACGGTGATGTAATGGACGAATTGTTTGATTTGTGTGAAATTTTACAAATTGAACCAATTTACACTTAATTACTCTTCATCATAGCTTGTGCTTGTTTATGCACTCGACGAGTAAAGTATATTGCAATTATGAAACAGATGATACCTGTCAAAATAACCCAGGGCAAGATTAGACCAGGGGAAAATAGGAAACTGAGTCCAAAGAAAATATACGCGAGAGTTAGCATAATGCCTGTAACCAAATGATTGACCACAGTGGCTACATTGGCAGGAATCATTGCCATTGGTTGATCATACCACTTGAGAGCATATCTAGCTCCGAGTAGGCTTAATGGAATTGTGGAAAAGACCATTAGTGTATAATTGTTTGTGATATTAAATAGGATGGCAAGAATGACGACTAGATATACAAAAACCAAAATGGCAACATAGAGGTAGGATGCTCGTTTTCGTCCTAACCGCACAACTAAAGTGTGTTTGCCCGCATCGCGATCAGCTTTGAAATCTGCAAATTCGTTAATATACAGAATTCCAGCAACCAAAAGAGCAATGGGGATAGAGAGTATAATCGGTTCCCAAGTAATGATTTGAGTCAGAGTGTAAAACCTAGTGTAAGGAGTAGCCCAAAACAGATTCCAATGACTGTTTCTCCGATTCCACGACTCACAAATTTGAAGGGTGGTGCTGTATAAAAAAATGCTAAAAATACGCCCAGAACCCCAATAACCAAAATTATGAAGCCACGAGTAAATGCTAAATAAAGACCAATAATAGCACCAAGGCTAAAAAAAATAATTGAACCTGTTAAGACTTCTCGCGGAGAAAGCAATCCTTGTTGGATCATTCGACTTCCACCAGTAAAAGGTCGAATATATTCGACGTTGATATTATCTGAGCCTTGGCGATAATCCCAATAGTCATTGGCAATGTTAGCGCCCAAATGGATGCAAACTCCACCAATGAGTGTAAGCAAAAAAGTATCCCAAAGAAACATCCCAGTTGTAGCCCATGCAATTGCGGAGCCTAATAAGATGGGAATAATTGAAGCTGTTGCAAATGGAAGACGAAGTTCATTAAACCATGCTCGGACTTTACTAATATCTTTGTTTGGGTTTTCAGTCAATGCCAATTCACCAGCATTGAAATTATTAATTAGAATTCTCTTTGTAATGTGAAGTCAGCCAGTTGTTCAAGGACATGTTTATTCACGAAATTATTTCCTTGAAGAGCTCTCTTTGCTCGTTTACTATAGCTTTGGGCTAATTTTGAGGTTTGTTGGATAGCATTGGTTTCGGAAATTATATCAAGAACCCTTTTCCATTGACGGCTATTTAAAGCTTCAAGGCATTCGTTCCGTTTATCATCAGAACAAGCTTCAAGGGCAAAAATCAAAGGATAATTCCCACGTTTCAGTCGTAAATCAGATAATGTGGTTTTTTGGACGATTTGTCTTGTCGCTTTTATATCGAGGATATCATCACGGAGTTGAAAAGCATACCCAATCATGGCACCATACTTGGTAAGTGCCTTGCATTGTTCAGGTGTGGCTTCACCAACAATTGCTCCTGTTCTCGCGGCCTCTTCCAAAAAAGCAACAGTTTTTCGTTCAACCATGTTCAAATACTGTTCTTTAGTAAAGGATTCTTCATTTTCTGGGGTGATGAAGAGATCAATTACTTCTCCTTCACACATACGGATGCCGCTTGCACCCACATTTGCTATGAGTTCGGGAGATCCGTGCTCACCGATGAGTTTGAATGCCTGGGCAATAAGTAAATCACCAGCGAGGATTGCTATGTCGAGTCCAAACTTCTTGTGGACGGTTTGAACCCCTCTCCGAAGATCATCTTTATCGACGATATCATCGTGTATAAGACTCGCCGTTTGTAATAATTCAGCTGCGACGGTGATGGGTAGAACTTTTTTGACAGAACCACCAACAGCTTCGCAACAAAGAAGAGTAACCAAAGACCGTAATCGCTTGCCGCCTGCTAAAATTAAATGCCGAGCAGCTTCATACAAAATTTTGGGTTCGCCTGTTAGTGTTTTTAGGAAGTCTTGAAGTGCTTCATTTATGAGCAGCATTTTTTCTTGGATATCCTCAGATTTAAAAATCGTGGAAGTCACTGCGGTAGGAAGTTTAGCAGTTGAATTTGAATTGGAGGAACGCTGCAAATGAGGGGTATTGGTTGTTGTTAAATTGTTATTAACCATTCACTGTGACTCCTTTGTTGAGTATTCACACTTCATACATATACTAGTACAAAAGGTAGCTGAAACTTTTTTACTATTTTTGTCCATAAGGGAGAAAACGCCACCTAATAAAGTGTCATCATTTTCCAATCGGATTTCGCCTTTTAATAATATCACTATTATATTTATAATTAATTGAACAAAATGAAAAATCTAAAATCAACAAATCGAAGTGCTGCAATAAGCGATTTCCGAGCCCTAAACTTACATCCAAACCTAATTTTGTACTATATCGGCGAGAGGAGTCTAAGAAATCTAACAAGTGTTTTTGATGCAAACTTGACAGGAAAAGGGAGCCTACATCTAATTAAATGACGAAGATAACGAGGGCCAGCAAGTCGCATACATTGATCGGTGAGACTATCAGAAGCCATAATAACATCTGCAATCCGGAGGATATCTAAGGCTGAGATAAGCTCTTTCCCGAATTCTTTCTTCCAAGTTCTTTCATACCAGCTCAATGAACTACCATCTTGAAGGTGCTGGACAGTAGCAATTCCAGCTATTTCTCCTCCCCCAAGAGCAGTTGGTACACCACCTCCATTGGATGCCATAACATGCCCTGCAGCATCACCAATCAGAAGCACCGAATCAGAATAGGTTCTAGCCCTTGGCCCTCCTACTGGCACTAACGCTCCAGTTTTACGAATAATCTTCCCTTTTTTCATCCTATGAGCAACAGAGGGATGCGAATGAATGAACCGTCGCAAATAGGAGATTGCAGTTTCAGAATGCTTTGAATATATTCCACGAAACCCAAGTCCGATGTTTACGGTCTCCTCATTTTTTGGAATAACCCAGGCATACCCACCAGGAGCGATCTGATTGCCAAAATACATTTCAGTGGTCTCTGGGTCACAATCGATAGAAGTCATAACATATTGTATACAAGGTGACAAATCACGAGTTCTATTTTCGTAATGCAACCCAATCGAACGAGCAATCCGAGATTGAACACCATCAGCCCCAATTACGACTTTGGCTGAGATTTTCCGTCGTCCAGTCTTATCTCGAATAATAAGTTGGTTCGAATTAGTACGATTTAAGACTGTGGTTTTTAATTGAATTTGAGCTCCTGCATTTTCAGCTTGCTGTGCGAGATATTGATCAAACTTGGCACGATCAATAATATTAGAAATTAGACTGAATTCAAATTCATTGTTGAATGGAGACACGAGCAAAAGACGTGAACTTCGATTTGTTATCACGTCTTTGGGAACATCGACAAGCCTACTAACTCGTGGGGAACTTGGAAGTAAATTACGCATCTCTTCGGGTGTGGGTAAGTATTCGCCGCATTGAACGGGAATGCCAATCTGCTTTCGACTATCAAATATGATTGTATCTAATCCAGATTTTGCGGCAACGCGAGCAGCAACGCAACCAGCAGGTCCAGCACCAACAACTGCAACATCATATAATGGTTTAGCCATGAAGTTCATTTCGTTTTTAATTGATTTTGAAGAGTATTTTGACACCCTTCGCCCCAGATAAAGAAAGAGCTTGTACAAAAACTTGTTTTTAAAAAAGCAGATGGTAATAATTTGTGGAAATTTAATTTCTACTCAACAGAGATTCCTGTGTACATCCTCAAAGAAAGGCTATCTAAGGAGTCATTCCAGTGAACCACTTTTTTCTAAATAATAGCGTTGTTCGAGTTCTTACAATGGCGTGAACCTATGGTATAAATTTTCGAGAAATTTTATCAAGAAAAGAACTAATTGGATGTTCATTGTAGTGATGACAGAAACACGCATTTGTATATCCTAGTTGCCACACCTAAATTGAGTATCTCTTTAAGAATCTACGGCCATGAACAATGCCTCAAAGACTTTTCTCTAGACAAATAATATTTTGTTCATTTTATTCTATTTTAAACACTATACTGTTTTTAGCAGATGATTTGACCATACTTTGAGCGAATCGATAGTTATGATCAAAAGAATGTGGCAAGTTTCTCGCTTTTCAAAGATATAAAATATCAAGGAGGTCTCTTTGACGGCATTTGAAGACTTTGGCATTATCCTGCTCTTTCAATCAGTAGTATCAAGTTCGTTTGTTTTAAGCATCATCATCTCAAAGCTGGTTAGTCCTCGAAGCCCGCACAAGGATAAAGGCGTAAGTTTTGAATGTGGAGAAGAGCCCAGTGGAGCAGGCAGAAACCAATTTGTTTTCCACTATTATCCCTACCTCCTACTATTCTTGGTTTT
>JABAOF010001781.1_pt1 | contig 74041 bp, 78 predicted proteins | sample 7062171 | NCBI WGS metagenome assembly JABAOF01 (sample SAMN14538628, study PRJNA623070) | marine sediment metagenome | biome: marine biome [ENVO:00000428]; feature: marine pelagic biome [ENVO:01000023]; material: deep marine sediment [ENVO:00002113] | place: India: Gulf of Khambhat ...
TCTGTAGATTTCATCTCAGCATCCGAGATGCCGAGGACTACGACTGGAAAGATTCTGCACAGAAAACTGCGAGAAAGATATGCTGAGCCTTTGTGAATTGAATCCCGATTGTTTCATACAGCAGACCCACGAAACTGCTCGCATATTTTAGAGTCGTCCTCAAAGAGCCATTGCCGTGAATTAACAGCACGTGAGAAATCCTTTAATCATCTATCGGCTTTCTACTTCATTGGGGCCCGTTGCCTAGCCAGGATTAAGGCGTCGAACTGTTAATTCAGTGCGCAAGCCTTCGGAGCCGGAGAACAGGGGTTCAAATCCCCTCGGGCCCGCCAACTTTCTTGAAGATTATGGGGAGCGGTATGAGCAATGTTAAGAATGTCCCTCGGGTTCTTGTTTCTTCATTTTTCTGCGTTTTGTCTCTCTCCATTTTAGTGTGCTGCCTACCAGTAGGAAAATAGAGGCAGAAAGAAAGGGTATTCCGTACTCTAAGAGAGACAGGTCTCCGCTGGCAAAGGCGAAGAACAAGAATGGAAGCGAAAAAAGCAACTCAGCAAGAGCAACTATCATAAGCGCAACGTCACCAAAAACGCTTCTCGCTTTGCCAAAATGTTTAGAACCTAGAAAAGAACCTACGCTGACAACAGTAAACACAACACCAATTATTAACTGCCATCCAGCTCCGTGAAGCCAGTTGTCTAGATATGAGACGACTGCAAAGTAGTAGAAAAGTCCAGCAACCCCAGCATTGATAAATCCGCTACAGCCCATAAGAACTGAAGATAGCTTCATAATAATCACTCTTGACTATCCAGAGCTTAAAATCTCTTCCACAACTTTAATAGGAAATTGATAAACTCTCAAGGGGTGAGACGAATGAAATTTGAAACCGTGAAAATAGAGCCGCCGGAGGATTGTAATGTTGTATTGGGGATGGCACATTTCATCAAAACTGTTGAAGACCTCTATGAAGCCTTGGTCAATTCAGTTCCAGACATCAAGTTTGGAATAGGCTTCTGCGAAAGTTCAGGACCATGTTTGGTGAGATACGAAGGCAACGATGAGGAATTGAAGAACTTGGCGTCGTGCTATGCACTCGATTTAGCGTGTGGCCATTGCTTCATAATCCTCATGAAAAAAGCCTATCCGATCAATGTCTTGAACAAGATCAAGCAGGTGCCTGAAGTTTGCAGCATACACGCAGCGACCGCTAACCCACTTCAGGTGGTCATCGCAGAAACCGATCAAGGCAGAGGAATCCTAGGCGTCATCGACGGCATGAAAAGCGAAGGCATAGAGACAGAAAAAGATGTTATCGCAAGAAAGGATTTCCTAAGGAAAATCGGCTACAAGCTATAACAGACATTGCACACGCAATGGCATCAAGCGGCAACATTTAAATAGCGACGACATCAAACTCGTGAAATTCTCCGGTTCAGGAGGCGCTAAGCCATCTCAGAAGTGAAAAATCATAAGATCGGATTCCCAAGAGTGAACGTTCCAAAACCCCTCTTCATAGCCTTAGTCTTGATCTCAGTGATTTCAGCTGCAGTTGCCTTTGCGGCGATGATGCAGTGGCCGTTAGATATAACAATGAGAGTTGGAGGCACCGACTTCACTGTTCATGAGCTAGACGGCAGTTTGACTAGAATTGATGAAGCCCACGAGTATGATTTCGGCGTATTAGCAGAGTATGACCCTGCCAGTTGGTTCATTGAAATAGAAAATCTTTCGCCGTATTCTATTTGGGTAAATCACACGGTCACAGGATTCCCTGCGAATTTTACTGTCAAGCTAATGTACGACTATGAGGGTTTTGATGAGCCATTCGAGTGGACTGAAGGCATGCTGCTGGAACTGCAGTCTAGCGGCGTGAATCAAAGCGTCATAGTCAAGATTACTGTGTGTAATCAAGAGGCAGACGCTGGACTCTACACTTTTCAGATAGTCATTCAAGCAGCTTGATGGTTAGGCTAGGGCCTTATTCTCTAACAATTGCGACTGGTGCCACGTTTCTGAGATATGACAGTGTAGCCCATACATCTTTCCTTAGTAGTTTTTGCAGAAACAGTTCTTTGTCGCTGACACGTCGACTAGACTGAATCTTCACCCGCTTCTGCCATATCTTCTTGAAATTCACAATCATATCTGCTAGACCGCTGAGTGAAGCGATCGCTTGTCCTGGCTTGAGAAGAAACAGAAATGTCAATGCACATAGTGACATCACGACATAGTACACACACATCCTCCACCAAAGGTTTCCCAAGTCGTAATTCTTCAAAAGAGTATAACCGCGATTCTTAGTCCCATGGAACAATTTCCTTGGCTTTACCCCACTTGCGATCTGGCCAGAATGAGTCACTCTCGCCGAGGGGACGAAGACGACACGATATCCTAGAAGTCTAGCTCTCCAACAGAAATCTGTGTCGTCATCATAGATGAAATAGTCATCATCAAAGCCCCCTACCTTGTTGAAGACGTCGCGACTAACAACGCAGGCGGCAAGAGAAGCAGCGAAGACCTCCAAAACTTTGTCAAAACTCTCCTCTTTCATGTTCAGGGTTGTGCACCAAGTACCTAGGGTGTCTATGGCCAGTCCCGTATGGTCAAGCCGATTCTCTCGGCCCATTTTCAGTATCTTCGCTTGAGCAATCCCTGGTTTCTTGTCGTTGTGTATGACTTTGATCAACTCTTTTAGCCAACTCGGCTCCACAGTGGTATCATTGTCTAAGAAGGCTAGGTATTCGCTTGATGGGTCGGCTTTGGCCACCCCCACGTTGTGTGACGCTGATGGACCTATGTCTTCCTCAAGGTGCGTCAATTTGATGCCTTTAAAATGCTCAGCAATCCATTCCTCGATTTCGGGAGTTTGGCAGTCCACAACTATTGTCTCAAAGTCTGGATAATCCGTTTCAATAAGTGATTCCAAACATTTTCCAAGCCATTCTTTGTCTCGTGCATTGATCACAATTACGCTGACTCTAGGATAATCCTTTGTCATTATTGTTTGAAACCTCGGGGCATTAGCAGGGTCATGAAAGTTTGTCTATAACCTTTATCCAAGTTCTCATTTTCTGGGTCTGCAATCTCATGAACCTAACATACAAGGGCTCCTTGATTTGCTTACTCAGACTCTCGCTGAGATGCTCACTGAGTTCTAGATAGCAATCAGTAAAGCTTTTAGAGGAAAGCTCGGCTTCATCCACGATACGCCAAAGACTCTCATTTATCACGATCCCGCCCAACTCCTTGCGCAGATCATTGAATGCATTCCTACTCCTCTTTATGTGACTGCCTAATGGGGCTCCAATGCAAATCCTTCCTCCAAGATGATCCGCTATTCTCTTCAGGAATATCCCAGACCATATGTCATCAAATCGGTCTATGCCATGGATGTTCATGTAAAGTTGATAAAAGGCGGGTATCACTTGAGTCTCAAAAGATGTATTCATACTGCAAACTGCGAAGTATGTTCCCCCTCCGACGACTACCTTCTCTCTTTTACAACCAGTGCTTTCTATGTCACATGTCCCGTTGAGTCCGCTGTGATAGACTAAGGTTAACGCGTCTAAATCGGGGTTTTGAAGCCAGAGTCCCGTATTCAAAACGCATTCTCCTCCCCGCTCCGCCCACGCGTAGTCCCCGCGTCTTGCTTCAGAGCTGTAGGGGTGTCCTCTTGGGTAAATCGTGGAATTATTGTTCAGCACAAGATTTTCCATCGTGTTATACCATTTTCCTTTGGCGTGAACGGTTACGCCCTCTTCGCAGGTGAGGTTTTCAACATGTTTTTTTACGAGGTCCTTAGTTATATGCACGTCATCATCCAACTCCACAACTACGTCGGCGTTCTCTTCATAAGCGACGAGAAAACCGAAACTCGTCTCCGCATGACACCTTTCAGGAATGACACCTTCATATCTCCTGTAAGCAGAACCGAATCTGCTCCTAAACCATTCCTTCCGCTCTCTTGGACCAAAATATTCATGAGGGATATCTTTGAGGTGCTCGTTGTTTTTCTTACGTAGTTGTGCGTTTCCCTCATCTATGATAAGCGCCTTGAGGTTATCTTGTTGTGTAGAGTTAAGCGGCTTTAGGTTCTGGAGCTCGTTGATGGATGCGGTTACGATGTAGGATAACATTCAGTCATCGTGTCCCCTCTCTATGAGCGCTTATCTTAAAAGTCTTAACACAGGAACAAATCGCTTAATAAATAGGTTTGACACGGCAATGAACGGAGAGATGGAACATGAATTTCTTACCAGGTAAGATTCCAGCCGAAATCTTGCAGAAAATCGTCTTCAAACATTTGGGAGCAAAAAGAAGCGATGTTCTTCTCGGTCCAGCGGTTGGAGAGGATGCAGCGATAGTCAAGGCGGGGGGGATGACACTCGTCACAGCGACTGACCCAGTAACCGGGGCCGAAAAATGGTTAGGATGGTTGGCGGTTAACGTTAGTGCGAATGATGTTGCCACCTGTGGAGTGAAGCCTCTCTGGTTCAGCTCTAGCATACTGTTACCTGAGGGGTCGGATGAGGCGCTTGTTGAGAAGATTTGCAGTCAGATGGATAAAGCCGCAAATCAGCTTGAGGTGGCCATTATTGGAGGACACTGTGAGGCTACGCCGGGGCTGGGTCATCCAGTGGTGATTGGTTGCACCATAGGGGTCGCCGAGAATGGAAGATACGTCACTTCCCGCGGGGCAAGAGCTGGAAACAAGATAATCATGACCAAAGGAGCAGGAATAGAAGGAACCGCCATCCTAGCCTCTGACAGAAGAGAAGAGCTTCTCAAAGTCTTCGATGAACATTTCATCAAAAAAGCGGAAGCCTTCTTTACCAAAATTAGCATCGTTAAGGAGGCGCTCATAGCGTTCAGTACTGGAGGAGTTTCAGCAATGCACGACCCCACAGAGGGCGGGGTGGCTGGAGGATTACACGAAATGGCTGACGCAGCAGAGGTCGGCTTTCGTATATATGAAGACGAAATCCCGATCTCTGAAGAGACCAAAGAACTCTGCAGCCATTTTGAGATAGACCCTCTACAGCTCATCAGCTCTGGAACCCTTCTGATCACAGCCACAGAAGAGAAAACAGAGGAAATTGTGGGTAGGCTCTCTAAAGATGGCATTCAAGCCGCCGTAATTGGTGAAATAAGAAAACCTGAGTTAGGAAGAAAATTAGCGACAAGAGGTGGAGAAATAGAAATGCTCAGGCCTATCAGTGACCATCTTTGGAGAGCCCTAGCAGAACCGTGACGATATCTAGTCTCTGACGCTAGTTCTTACGGCACTAAGTAGTTCTGCAAGTCTTTTTCTCACCGCGAAACACAAAGGAATAGCTACAGCCGCCCCAAAGGATGCCTGAAACACGTTTCCAGGAACTTCTACTAGGGCAGCTCCTAATCCATACAGATACGTTTCAACTATGAAGTACCCCGTGATCATTTCTATCCCAGCGATGATCACTACTGGGGTGTCTCTCCACGAAGTTTTGCCTGTTGTCAGGCTACCGACGATCAAGCCCTCTATGCCTTTTATAACTAGTGTGTAAAGGGTGAAAGAGGGATATCCAACTAAGTCGGCGAGGGCAGACCCGACACCGCCCGCGAATCCTCCCACAATAGGTCCAAAAAGAAGAGCAGATACAAAGATCATACAATCGCCAATATTTATGTAGCCTTGAGTAGCTGGAACGGGTATACGTATTATCATGGTTGTTACAAATACAAGTGCGGCCATAACCCCAGATAACGCAGCATTCAACACGATCTTATTTCTGCTAACTTCTTTTTTGCTCATAATATACTTCCACCGAATCAGCATAATTGCAGCTAGAATATTTAACAATGACCTTTGCGGGTAGATAGGAAATATTAAATGAAGCGTGCCGCATCCTTATAGAGCCCGATATCGAATGTGGCTCCAAAGAATACGAGAGTCTTCCAAATTTTCCTTGTCTGTTGCTTGACGTATATTTGGAGGTGAATAAATTTAGAGGCAATAATTTATTGCAACGCTATTATGGCAGTTTTTCAACTTTCACTGGAGTTTCTGCAAAAAACACGCCTTTCTCGGTTTCTAGGCTCCTGGTGTATTGGACTTTGCCTTCGACTCTGCATCCAGACTCAATGTATATTCTTTCTCCGTAGAGGTTTCTGGCGCGAGCGTTTCTTTCCATAGTTACCCTTCCACCATACACATCCTCAACACTTGCCCTTCTACCTATCAGAACCTCGTCAGCACGTATCGGCCCTACCACCCTGCCACGTCTGCCAATCCCAACATAAGATGCCTTGACACCAGCATCCGTGATTATTGAACCGCCAACTGAAACCTCATTTTTGGCATTGATTTCATTGGCTTCAACCTTGCCTCCTACATCTATGCTCTCAGCAGCCAACTCTCCTTCCACCTCAGCTTTTCCACCTACATCAAGTTTTCCAGAAATCCGCAGGAATTCTCCAGCGCGTATCCTTCCACCAACGTCGAGGCTCTCTCCCTCAGCTGAACCAGAGATCTCTACAACGCCACCAACGTCGATTTGTCCGAATTTCAAGTCTCCATCAACCTTGCAGGAACCGCCTACGTCAATGTCGCCGCCTACGTTTTTTCCAGCCAGCTTGACTGTGCCTCCTACGTCTATAGAATCGAATTCCAAGGAATCTTTCGACTCGAAAGAGCCTCCAACATTGATCTCTCCAACATGACCCCCGTGCAATGTCACTGTGCCTCCAACATCGATTCGCTCTATTTCAACCTTAGATTCTATGGTTGCAGACCCGCCTACGTCAATGTCTTCTGCCTTTACCTCGCCAACTCCTCTGAAACGTCCCCCCACATCAATAGTCTTGACATTTGTACTACCCTCCACTTCCAGACTACCGCCAACATCTATGTTTTCGGCTTCCAAATCCCTGCCCACCCTCAAACTCTTATCTACATCAACATTTTTGGCCTTCAGCATCCCCTCCACATCAAGACGCCCATGTCGAATCTCCACGTCGCCTTTAACCTCGAGATCACCTTGAACAACAACACTTCCAAGTTCTCCGCCAAATCTCTGTGTTGAGACGCTGCACTCAAATGCGCAGTCTCCGCGGCATTCGATTGTGCCTGAAACGTTTACCTTCGGAGGTACGCCTTCTCCTTTTATGGTGGCACCGCTACCGACTGTAAGGTCACCATCGATGAAACCTAAAGTGACTTTGGACCTACTTGGGACCTTTCTATCTTCAGGCATGTGTGTCACCGCACAAACTATGGTTTTTTGTGGTTTTCATATCAAGTGGCTTTGTAGTCTGGAGACATGCATGATTACCTTTGATTTTTGCAGTTCGAATTCTCTGTGGTAGCCCTCAAGCATTTTTCTTGTTTGGTGTCCTGAAAAGACGTTTGCTGACTCGGATTGATCTGTCTTGCAATAGATATCTCTGATTATACCGAGTGGTTTTCGTGTTCTTAGGCTGGGATCTACTTCGCCATGCTCTTTCAAATCTTCGTCACAACTTATCCATTCTTTCATTCCTATCACCTCACTGGATGTCTGGAAAGATGTTGTGCCAATGAAGCCTATAAAAGGCGACGCACGTGTAGAGGTCATACCTTGTAGTCACAAATTGTGACCATTACGATTCCGCGGACAATGCAGCAAACATTTTCCTCATTTTCCTGAACACTTCAAGGTACTCTATGCCACGCTTGGTTATTCTGTATCTGGATGAATCGTCTACAATTTCTTCCCTGACAAATCCTCGGGAAGCGAGAAACTTCAGGGATTTCTTGGCTCTGTCGATGGGTAGGTTAGCCCCGTAAGACGCTCTTGTGACGCCGCATGAACCTCTCTTCATAACGGTTTTCAGAAGAGCAGCGTAGATATCATACTTGGTTCTCCTGTTCATCTTCTCCACCCCAAACAGGATCTCTAATGGACAGCGGCCGTCAAACCCTTGGCTCCGATCCACTGAATTGCCACGAAACCTATGAAAAGCCGGAGTCCTACAGTCAAAACCCTTATCAGGAATGTGGCCGCAGCACTGAGAGCGCCAACTCCAGGCATTCCGCTCAGAAAGGCTGCGTAGAGGCTAATCATGGCAACCTCTGTGAGCCCCATCTCAGCGGGGATTCCTAAGGGAATTGACTGAATAGCGGAGCTGAGAGAATGCACAACCATCACTATGCCGAAATGAATCGGGTGCCCTAGGGAAAGGAAGACTAGTGACGATATTAGTAGACTGAATAGCCACGACATCAAAGCAAAAACTGTCGGCCCAGTCAAGCTTGTTGGGTGTTCACGGAAGACCTTGATTGCGTAGTGAAAAGCGTCGAGGGCTTTTTGCGCTCTGGATTTCAATCCAGTTAGTTGCCAACGACCTTTCGAGAGGAAAACGACTACCTTAAAGAGTGAATTCATTATTCTCCGCGCTGTCTCTTCTTTTAGGGCCAGGGCAAATAGGAAAATAAGGATGATAACTGTGCCAAGCGTCACCAATATTATCCAGTTCGAAATACTCATGCCCAACACGGGCTGCACAGGAATTTCATACCCTAGGATCAGGAAAAGACAACTGATGACGAGACTGCTTAGCACGACTACTGAAACAAGTATCCTGTGGCTTACCAGTGAGGCCGCGATTTTTCCTGTGTTTTGCTCTGTTTCACCGGTTTCTCTCGACATCAGATAAGCCCTTGATATGTCTCCAGTAATTGATTCAGCCGGAATTAGGATGTCTACAAAGGTTGCGGCCCATACAAAGAGGAAGGTCTTTCTGAAGGGGGCTTTTATGGAGAGACGATCTAGCAAATAATGCCAAGTCAGAGAGAAGAAGAGCGTGTCCAATAGCAGGGCCATTACGGCTAGAGAGTAATAGATAGGATTTGCCTTCCGGAGAAACGTTATCATTTCGTATATGTCGACAAAGAAGTACACGTACAAAATAACAACCAAGAGTCCGGCTAGCATGAAGGGAAGGAATCTCTTGATCAGCTTTCGTCTTTCCGGAATCATCCGTGGCTGCCCCTGAGACACGATGGAAGCAAATCATGACTGCCATGTATTATAGCTTTGCCTAGCTTCATCTAAAAAGGGAAAAAGCCCCTCTCTTCAGAATTCTGGTTTTGCTTTTCCTAGTTTTCTATCCAAACATGCCCTAACGAAGCCGTAGTATTCTGGATCTGGCTTTCCTGGGCGGCTTTTGAATTCCCCATGGAACTGTGAGGCTAGGAAGAAGAATCTGTCTGGCAACTCCAGAATCTCCATTCTTCGACCGTCTGGACTCTTTCCTGAGAAGACCAATCCATGCTTTTCAAGAACCTCCCAATAATCTTGGTTGACTTCCAGCCTGTGGCGGTGCCGCTGATAGATCTCTTCGGCTTTGTACAGTTTGTGTGCTAATGTTCCGCTTGCGATCATAACTTTGTGTGCGCCAAGCCGCATCGTCGCCCCCTTATATCCAATATCTTTCTGTTCGGGCATCAGGTTGATAACTGGGTTAGATGTATCTGGATCGACTTCTGTGCTACTGGCCTCTTTCAGTTCACACGCGTTTCGGGCGAACTCCACAACAGCCAGTTGAAAGCCTAAACAGATTCCCAGAAAGGGCATGTTGTTTTCGCGGGCAAACTGGATCGCCTGCATCTTCCCTTCTGTTCCTCTGGGTCCGAAACCATATGGGACAAATATTCCGTCGTAGTTTTTTAGGACTTCTAACTTAGTTGGGTCTTTCTCGAACTTCTCTGCCTCGATGTAGTCTATTGAAACTTTTGCTTCACAGATTGCTCCGGCGTGTCGCAGGGCTTCGTTCATGCTTATGTAGCTGTCCACTAAGCCCACGTACTTGCCCACCAACCCTATTTTGACGTGAAAGCGCGGGTTCTCGAACAAGTCTATGAATTTTCTCCAATACTTCCATTCAGGCTTTCTCTCTTCTAGTCCCAATCTTGTGCGGAGGTATTCACCCATTCCCTGCTCATCCAGAATTAGGGGGACTTGGTATACGGATGGAACGGTATACGAGCAGAAGACAGCCTCGCTGGGGATGGTGCCGAATAAGGCGATCTTTCGGAGGGCTTCTGAGTCAATCAGCTTCTCACATCGCGCTACTATCGTGTCTGGCTGGATGCCTATGCGACGTAGCTCGTTGACGCTGTGTTGGAGAGGCTTTGTTTTCATCTCCCCCGTGACCTCCAAGATTGGGACGAGAGCTACGTGAACATAGACGGTGTTCTCGAATCCCTCTTCCAAGCGCATCTGGCGGAACGCTTCTAGGAAGGGCTGTTCCTCTATGTCGCCGACTGTGCCTCCGCACTCGGTGAGGACGACATCGACATTTGACTTCTCTGCAACCAGGCGAATTCTACGTTTGATCTCGTCTGTGACGTGGGGGACTATCTGGACGCATTTTCCTAGGAAGTCTCCTCTGCGCTCTTTGGTGATGACGGTTTGATATATCTGTCCGGTTGTGATGTTGTTCTCTTTCGGCAGGTTTATGTCCAGGAATCTTTCGTATCCACCAAGGTCTAGGTCGGTTTCTCCTCCGTCTTCCGTGACGAAGACCTCCCCGTGAATGTAGGGGTTCATTGTGCCAGCGTCCACGTTCACGTAGGGGTCGATCTTAATGGCTGTCACTTTGAACCCCCGAACTTGAAGCATCTTCCCGACAGATGAGTTTAGGACGCCCTTTCCTACAGATGACAAGACCCCGCCAGTCACAAAGACATACTTAACCATCCAAATCCCTTCGCGGTAACAGAACCATAGACTACGCTTCTAGCTAAAATTCTTTTCACTGACTTCTGCATGGAGAAACAGAAACGCCGCATTCATAGTATTTGTAGGTCTTAGTCCTTCATGAGCGAGTCAATTATCTTCTCAGCAATCAAAGTTGCCGCTGCCTTTTGCGCCTCTTCGGTTTGAGCCCCTATGTGAGCGGTGCAGACAACGTTTGGCATTCTTACGAGTGTTAGATCCTTAGGTGGTTCCTGCTCATAGACATCCAAGGCGGCTCCCCCCAACTTCCCCGATTGCAACGCTTCCAAGAGGGCTTTTTCATCCACTATGCCTCCCCTCGACATATTTATCAGGTACGCTCCCTTCTTCATCAGCCGAATCTGTTCTTCGCCGATCATGTGGCGGGTCTGTGGTGTTAGTGGAACGTGCATAGTCACTATGTCGCTCCTCTGCAACATCTCTCTGAGTGGGATAAACTCGCCATCGAGTTCGCTCAGTACTTCTGGCGCAGGAGGAGTTCGCTTTGTGATGAGTATCTTCATCCCGAATGCCCTAGCGAGTCTAGCAACCTTCAGGCCAATGTTTCCTAGACCTATTGTGCCCAGAGTCTTACCTCTTAGCTGCAAGCCCCTCAGCTTCTTCTTTATCCACTTCCCTTCCTTCATTGTGTGGTCCGCGAGTGGGATGTTTCGAGCCAACGAGAGAATCAGGCCTATAGCCAGTTCCGCCACAGCTTGGGCAGGTGCCTCAGGTGTGTTTAATACTGTGATGTGTCTTTTCTTCGCGGCCTCCGTGTCGATGTTGTCCAGACCGACGCCTGCTCGGCCGATAGCCTTCAGCCTCTTTCCTGCTGCCATGATCTCTTTTGTGACTTTGGTTCTGCTTCGCACGATGAGAGCGTCATATTCTGGAACAACCCGCCTCAACTGGTCGTGCGAAATTGTGGGGTTGACATCAACCTCGAAGCCTGCTTCTTTCAGCTTCTCTATCCCTTCTCCGTGAATTGGGTCGCAGACTAGAACTTTTGTTCTAGACACCAATTGTCCTTCTCTCCATGACTGGTTAGAGTTGTTTTAGCTTATGAATAAGTCCACCGCTTCCGCTTGTATGTCTTTGGCAGAAGTTTCATTTATCTTTCCAAAGATAATGGAGAAGTATGGAGAATGTTCTGATCTATCTGCCAGGATTCTTAGAGCCTTTCTCTATATCATTGCAGTAGTAGGTAATGCACCGTTTCTCTTCATAGTTATTTCTAACACAATTGACATACTTGGAATACTCAATATCCTCTAGATATGCTGTGTTTTCTTCTGTAGATGCATGCATGAATGGTTCAATCATGACTGTTTATCAATAAAATTGTCGATTTGTGGTAATGGCACTTGCTACCACAACGTGTGCAATACGTCAACAACCTTGCCGCCTAAATATACAGTCACAACGCAGATACAGTTCTTACCCAAAAATTCGCTCTGCCTTGCTTGAATAATTACGGATTCAGTCGTTTCCCAACCTGCTTGAAGATTGAAAGTTGTAGTTCGGGAGTCGATAGTTCGATCGTCTTCTTTCAATTCAACCACAAGTTCTGCTTCAGAGACATTATTATTTCCTCTATTGGCTATTCTGATGGAAACCTCCCAAGTCCAAAGATAGTCTCCCCCTTCAATCTCCGCCTTAGTCAGATAATTCTGTGAATATGAAGTTATTTTTAAAACATCCGTTGATACGCCTCCAAAATAGTTAACATATAAATAAATCGCCGCTACTCCAATAACAACACACAGTAGAGCAACAATTATGTAGGTTAGATTCTTACTCTTACGTTTCTCAGGCATATGCATTCGATTCTACACCAACCAGAAAATGAGCATATTTTTGTTTTGGTGAGAAAACATGACCATAGAATCTTTATTTTCAAGATACTATGAAAGAGCGTTTCGTATGAGATTAGACTACGCCTCATTTCTCATAACTTGTGGAAGAAACTACATGCATGCATAGAAAGAAGCATTGTGTTTACTTCATCCTTCGTTGATATTAGGGCTAGCTTTGGATTTCTTTTGCGAAACTCCTTCTCTGACGTATTCAAAGGATAGGAGAACGAAAAGTGAAATTAGGAGGATAATAGGTATGGTTCTCTCAGATTCTTCAATGAAGAACCAAATTAATACGATTGCAACCAATATTGCCATAGCTACGGGCTGAAATATGTCTCTGGTGATATGCACCTTTTATCTCACTTGACAATACTATGTTTCACTCTCCATTTATCCCTTCCCTTCATTCATTATTGTTCATCTCGATTTTTGAACAATTCTTCTTTTTCTCTATTGTCTGCATGTAGAATACGTGAAGCTTCTACTAAAGATTTAAGAAAGAAACTCTTATCAGTCTCTTACCTGCCAAAATATTGCTGGCCTAAGAAAGAAGAGACAATTGAGCATTCTTGGTGATGATATGAACAGAAGAACATTCGGATACGTTCTGTTTGTAGTCATTGTAATTGTAATTCTTACATCGATGCCTTTCCTTGTAGGAAAGATTGACCCAATCTATCTCTTACTAATCATAATTGCCTTAGGATTGCTATGGCCTATTCTAAGAATGTACACGAGAAAAACCTCACAGCTGAAGAGAGAAGAGAATGTAGGTACTTAACGAAACTATAATTCTACCAGTTCTCTATAGTAGCTAGTGGTCATCGTAGTTACTCTCGCAATGTTTTCTTACTCTTCTTTCAGCGGTTAGTATTTTGTATGTATAAGTTCTCAACTGTTGAAATCTTCTTCTCTCTTCCCCTTTTCTAACTGATTTATATTATTTTGCGTGTTGAATATGATTTTAACCTTATCGATAGTATTCACCTTAAAATTCCCTTAAACAGTTAGTCTATAATGCCTATTTTGAGCCTAGAACTATGTTTTCTCTTCTTTCTGTCGTGAAATTTTTATCCACATAAGTGTTATTATAAGATAATAATCTTAATCCAGAAATTTGCTGCAACAGATCATAGACAAAATATACTTAGAAAAGGAGCTATTCTAACCAATGATGGTGGGCGTAGTTGGAAAGCCGAACACTGGAAAGTCCACCTTCTTCTCTGCCGCAACACTGGTTCCAGTCGAGGTTGCAAGCTACCCATTCACCACTATAAAGCCTAACCGCGGCGTAGGTTACATTCGGACTCCATGTGTCTGTAGGGAGTTTAACGTGGAGGACAATCCCGTCAACTCAGTCTGTCTAGATGGCATACGACTAATCCCCGTAGAACTCATCGACTGTGCTGGACTTGTGCCAGGCGCCTGGCAGGGAAGGGGCCTCGGAAACCAGTTCCTAGACGAGATTCGGAAGGCAGACGCCCTCATACACATAGTAGACGCGGCTGGAGCAACAGACTCTGAAGGGAGGATGTGCGAGCCTGGAACCCACGATCCCATTGAGGATGTCAAGTTTTTGGAGAAGGAGATAACCATGTGGTTCTCTCAGATATTGAAGAGAGACTGGCCAAAACTCGCCAGGACAGCCGAGGCTGGCAAAAGCGATCTGGTTAGTCTGCTTGAGAACCGACTTAGCGGCTTGGCCATAAAGAGGAAGCATATACTCAAAGCTCTGAGAGAGACAGAGTTAAACGCGGATAAACCAACCACATGGTCCGACGATGAAATCATCAAATTCTTAGACGAGTTGAGGTCAGCTTCAAAGCCCACACTGATTGCTGCAAACAAAATAGACCTCCCCACAGCGGAGCAAAACGTCGAGAGACTGAAAGAGTTGGACCACACCGTGATTCCGTGCTGTGCAGAAGCGGAACTCGCGCTGAGAAGGGCGGCTGAGAAGAAGCTGATCGATTACAAGCCTGGAGACTGCAACTTCTCAATCCTGGCGCCTGAGAAGCTAAAAGAATCCCAAAAAAAGGCGTTGCAGACGGTCAAGGAAAAGATACTACAAAGGTATGGATCGACTGGTGTCCAAGAATCAATCAACATGGCTTTCTTCCAGCTGCTGAACATGATAGTCGTCTATCCAGTTGAGGATCTAGAACACCTCGCCGACCATAAGGGCAAGGTGCTCCCCGACGCCTACATCGTTCCTTACGGAACAACGGCACGTCAACTGGCATATATAATCCACACAGAACTGGGAGAGAGTTTCATACATGCTGTTGAAGCCCGTGAAAAAAAGAGGATCGGAGAAAATTATGCACTGAAGGACAGAGATGTGATCTCCATAGTGAGCGCAAAAAAGAGGGGTTGAAATAGTCTTTTGCTCCTGTTTTCACTTCTCATCTGGCATATTCTGATGTTTCCCTTCTGATTGCCAGATATACGAACACGATTTTCTGTCCACTACTGGCGTTCCATCCACCATGTCAACCCCCTAACCTTCAGCACTCTTCCGCTCCTCTCCAGAAGCTCCACAACGGTGAAGCCTATTAGATTTGGTCTGTCCGGATGCCTTGTTGCGAAGACATCCCGGATGTTTTCATGGTGTAAGGGCTTTACACGAACTGAATATCCCCTAGACTTGTGCAACAACCACAGAATTCAGAGATGAGAAACTCCATCAATACTCTCTAGTCCAAGCTCACATTCTTTGAAAACCTCGATCTCACCAATTATAGACCTGCAATCACGCAGGACATCTCTCACACTTTTGAAGGGAGAATGAACAATTCCAATTGGCTTGAATTCTATTTTCATTCTTGTTCCATTTTGTGGAACTAGAGTTTGATGATTGATTCAAGAATTTACGAGAATGCTGACTTGACAGTTCTAATCATTAGATGCTAGTCTATGTTTATCTTCTTGAGATTTTGAAGACAGATGATTTTATGTTGCTCTATTTCAGTAGGTGAGATATAATTGTTGCACAAAGGGCACTTTACGTAGCCCAGTTTACGCAGCTTCGTTCTACGCTTCCGTTCCCAAGCAACTTGAAAAATCACCAAACTCACAATTCCCAAGACGAGGGTGTAAGGACCATAGACTTCTAGATAATTGATGGGTTTAACAGCGCTTCTCGCAATTTCTCTTGCTTGATAGGCAAGTGCGATAGCCGTTTTATATTTTCCCTGTTTGTACACATTTATCGCTTGCTGAAGAAAGGATTCAGCTTGATCGAGACCTTGAGTTCTCCCGGTGGCGTTGGCTGTCTCAATATCCTCAAGGACACCGCAATAAAGTAGATACGTTGAAAAGCCAACTTCAGACCATATAGCAGCTGCAGTCGCAACATACCCCATGTAGAAATCCGGGTTATCGATATCTCTATTGTTCAAATCCCTGAATTGCCATGCGCCTAAATGGACATAAAAACCGTAATCGGATGTTTCATTAACTAGCAGAAATCGGACTACGGCGCCAGGATATAATCTTTCGCTATCGAAAGAATAGGTGTATATGTCAAGTATCAGAAGATCTTTGAAGTCGGAAGCTTTTAAAGGTCTCACCGACGTCGCGGTATAAACATCCCATAACTGCCGCCAATCTCTAAGAGACTGCCCGCCAAACCCGGATATTGTGGAGTAAGGACCGTCTGGAGTGGACAAACAGTCTATGTCGCCTTTTCCTATGTAGCTCATGAGTTCTTGAAAGCCTTTTTCCTCCCATGTTTCGATATCCCCATTTTGGTGTTGAACATAGTAGAAGGGGTAGCCGCCTAAGTGGATCCATGTCATCTGCCGATTTAACATTGCATCTGCTATCTTCCCAACCCACTCTTCTTTGGAGTATCCTTTTGGCACCGGGATGTACTCACCATGAGTATTGATTACGACTATATCGGAACCGAACTCGACTAGCACCTCGTAGCCAGTCCAATCAGTTATGACAGCACAGATAGCATAAAATTCTACTTCTTTGAACTCTAACCCCCAAATTCCTTTGAAACCTAGAAGCACGCTAGTCTTGTTAATAGCAGCAGCTTCAAACACGCCTCTAACGATTTCGGATGAATTTTCTACTCGATATGTGGCCACACCCTCTAACGCTACGACGTAAATTTTCAAATAGTTCTGACTGTCCTTTATGTCTGCTCTAGCTGACGCCACAGAGAATGTTGTTGGCAATAAATGCTCAAAAAGTACCAAACTTAGAAACAACGTTGATACGACAAATCTAAGGCGAGTCATACTATCAACATATCGAACGTCGCTTCATACGCAGTACATTTAGATTAATAATTCAAACTAAACGCTACAATTTGAGATTCAAAGAAAAATAAAGCATTCACCTTAAAAAATGTTACCTAATGCATCTCAATTTAGAATCCTACTGACCAAAACGCCTCTTCCTCATCTGATAAGTTCTTATGGCCCTCAGCAGATCAATTTTACGAAACGCTGGCCAGTATACATCCAGAAAGCACAGCTCGCTGTAGGCAGACTGCCACAACAAAAACCCACTCAACCTCTCCTCACCAGAAGTCCGAACAATAAGGTCAGGATCCTGTTGAGGCATATGTGAAGTATAAAGATGCCTCTCAAAAACATTTTCATCAATCTCATCACTAGCTAAACGTCCACTCCTGACCTTTTGAGCAATCTTCCTAGCCGCATCAACAATCTCGGCCCTCCCACCGTAAGCCAGAGCCAGATTCAAAAAGTGCTCGTCATAATTCTTCGTCGCCATCTCGACCTGCTCAATCATTTCCTGTAGGCTCTCAGGCAGAAGATCAGACCGCCCAATGACCTTAACTCTTACCTTGTTCTTATGAATGCGCTCAGCCTTCAAAAGCTCACCTAACTTCTCTTCAGTGATCCGCATGATCTCATCCACCTCCTGAGAAGCACGTAGAAAATTCTCGGTGGAGAACGCATAAAGCGTAATTGATTTTACCCCAAGATCCATGCACCAGTCAAGTAGATCCTCAGTCCTCTCAGCGCCATAGTGATGACCAACCCAAGGGTTCAACGAAAGCCCTGAAGCCCACCTGCGATTTCCATCTAAAATAATAGCGATGTGCTCAGGCTTCCGCCCATTCTTAACTTGTTGCCATAGCCATTTCTCGTACAGCTTATAAACGCCAAGTATGGACAACAAAGTCTTAAGCATCAGCTGACCTCCGTAGCCTCGCATCCTCAAGTGCGTGTGCACACGGACAGCCGCGATCATCTGGTAAGTCCTTGATCGCCTCTCTTAAGATTTGCCGAATAACGGGCAGCTTCTCCTCGGCCACTTCGGTCACCTCGCTAGCTGTCAATCGTTCCTGCATACCTGCAGCCATGTTCGAAACGAAACACAATGTTGCATAACATATTTCAAGCTCACGAGCAAGCACAGCCTCGGGTGCGCCTGTCATACCCACAACATCACAGCCCAACCGCTCAAACATCCCAATCTCAGCAGGAGTCTCATAGCGTGGGCCCTCAGTACAAACAAAAACTGCCCGATCCCAAACTCCTACATCATGCGGTTTCGCCGCCTTAATCAAAGACCTCCGAATCTCAGGACAATAAGGCTGAGATACGTCAACGTGTGTCACAGGGGCATCGTCATAAAAAGTTGACCGCCGAAACTTTGTGAAATCCACTAGGTCATGTGGCACCACCAAGTCACCTAGACTGAGTTTCGTGTTTATGGCGCCTACCGCGTTAGTTGCAATGATTTGCTCGACGCCTAGCTGGTGTAGAGCATAGACATTAGCTTGATAGCTCACCTTGTGAGGGGGAATTGAGTGGTGAGTGCCGTGACGGGGTAGGAGCGCAATAGGTTTTTCATCGATTTTGCCCAGGTAGATTGGAGGAGGAAGTCCGTAGGGGGTTCCAATCCTAATCTGCCGCGCTTCCTTTAGCAGATCTTCGAGGCCCGTCCCACCGATTATTGCCACATTAACTTTTTTCTTTGAACTCTTCAACCTCTTCTTCCTTCTCCCTGAAAAAGGAGGCGTATTTTCTATGCAACAGAAAGCTGATGAAAGCAGTCCCCACGGCTAATGGTATGCCTATGATTATTGTGAAGACAAGTCCCACCGTATAAACCTCTTTCCCTGGAGAAATGAGAACCTGTGCCGCTTGAGAAAAGATCGTCCAAGACCACGCAACCACGACCACGACCACGACGGTGCGCCACAGCCGTGAGTCGCGCTCGAAAAAAAAGCGGATCACTCTTCCAGAAAGAAGAACACAAATCCCTATCACGATTGCAAGTATCGACTCTGAAATGAAGTGTCCAGTAAGCGTAGGTAGATATGAAAGCCATTGACCTAAGTCCACTGGAGGAGGCTCAAGTAGGGGTATGGCCTCTGTAGCAGATACTCCTCCTAAATAGCAGCCGACCAGAACTAGTAAACCTCCCGCGACTGTGGAGAAGCCTGCGATTTGAACTCGAAGGGGGGGAGGAGAATACTCTCCCACCCAATGGTAGAAGCCGCGCGCCCCTTTATCTATTCCGAACCCCTTTACCAACAGCAAAGCTCCCAAAACTATGAGAAAGGCTATCCCCGTGTAAACTAACAGGTTGAACACGGAAAGGATGCCGAGGAGAATCAATAGAATTCCAGGAAGACCGAGTAAAATTCGAGAATAACGCGGGTTTTCTACAATCATTTTTAAGTAGCGGGAAAACAGTGCCGCGGTTTCTTCTATTGACTTGCTATGTTTCATCACGACTCTTCGAACGGATGTTATCGGCACTCTAGACTCGATTAGTGGTAGAATTGCCTCATCTGAATAGCCGTCGGTGACTAGTATTACATCGCTGGCTGGAAATTTTTCCAACACTTCCGTTAGCTGAGATACTACTTTTCTATCCGCTCCTACATTACCTATTTCGGAGCCGGTAATAGTTGCGATTTGATAATTTTGAGGAGTTTCAACTTCTTCTTGTCTTAGGCGGTCATATATTCTAACGGCCTCAAACATGGCATTCGCGTCAGGTTCCTCGGGGTCACGGAGAGCGAGACGCACGGCTGCTCTTAGGTTTGCTTCTCTTCCCAAGAGCGGGGTCTTTATTTCCGCCTTCACACCTAAGTCGTTGTCTCTGTCAACGCATAGGATAAGTACGTGTTCTTCCTTCTTGGCCTTCGGCATCCCTACTTCTCCGGATGTTATTTGCTTTCGACTCTAATTTATTTTGTCTTTGTTTCTTTTTGGAGTTCTAAGGGTTGATAGTGCTTTGATGCTTATATGATGCCTTTTTCGGCGAGAGCCTCGAATTCGTCCAATGTTAGCTTCTCTCCGCGTTTCAATTTCTCTAAGGCTCTATCCTCTAATTCTTTACGGAGATCAAGTTCATGTCTAGCTTTGTTTTTCTCTTCTATTCGATGAATTTCTTCTCTGATGATGTCAATCTGCTGATGAAGACGTTCGGCTTTTTGCTTTGCTTCTAAGAATCTTTTGTGAGCTTTGTCTGCCTCATCGTGGAGAGGGGTAGCTTCATTCAAAGTCTCTAGCATCTCCTTGTGGAGTTGTTGACTCTGCTCTGCTAGTTCTAGGAGTTGTGTGTGGCAGTTTTTAGCTTGGGACTCAGATTCTTCCTTTTCAGTTCTATATTCGGTTAGATTGTTCTTCAGTTTCTGCAGTTTTTTGTGTATGAGGAGCTGGTTTTCTAAGGATCTGACCTGATCAATCAGCGTTTCTTCTTCTTTGAGAGGTAGAGGTGTGGTTTGGATTCTCCACTCAAGCTTTTCGATCTCTGTTTGGAGGTCGTTCACATGTCTGGAAGGTCTTTTTTCCGTGAGAGTTTTGATTTCTTTTCTTGATGCGAGTATTTGAGCGTGCTTTTCTCTGCGCTTTTTGTTGGCTCCATCGCGTAGTGTCTTGAGCTCTTGGACTCTCTTGTTGAGTGTATTGCGTTTTTGTTTGAACTCGTGGGCCTTGTCCCGCAACTTTCTGATCTGTTTGTGAAGGGAATTTCTCTTCCCAGCCCATTCTTTTGCTTCGGAGTTCAGCTTGTCGTACTCTTCTCTTATTTGAGAGAGCTTTTGATGTAGTCCCGCGATGTCTTTGCTGAGCGGCTCTGGCAAGCTCTCATCTTCCTTTTTCTGGCTTGACCCATCCTATGATTTTCTGAATTAACACTTGCCCTTTTTCCGAGGAAAATAGGGAGAGTTCCCAGTTCTCTTGTTCGGAATAGTTTGGACCCTTATTCGAGTATGATTCTTGCATCGACTGTTTTTGCTCCCTTCTCATAGACCATTATGGGATTGAGGTCAAGCTCTTTAATTTCTTGATGATCCGTAACCAGCTTTGAGGTTTTCAACAGAATGCTTACGATGGTGTCGACGTCTGCGGGAGGCTGGCCACGGTAGCCCTTGAGAAGCGGGTAAGCCTTCACTTCGGTGATCATCTCTCTGGCGTCTTGTTCCGTGATTGGGGCGATTCTGAAAGTCACATCCTCAAGAATCTCCACAAAGACCCCGCCGAGTCCGAACATCAGGGCTGGACCGAACTGGGGATCTTTTGTCGCTCCGATGATGACTTCGGTTGATTTTGGAGCCATCTCCTGAACGAGGATGCCTACAATCTCAGCATCTGCCTTGTGCTTCTTCACGTTTGACAGGATTTTTCTGTGGGCATCCTTCACTTCTTCAGGATTTTTGAGGTTTATTATGACGCCGCCGACATCAGATTTGTGAAGGATATCGGGAGAGACTATCTTCAGAACCACTGGATAGCCGATATCGTTTGCAAACTTCAAGGTCTCTTCCTCTGTTTTTGCAACCCTAAATGCTGTGACAGGGATATCATACTCCATGCATATCGCTTTAGCCTCATGCTCAAGCAGAAAGTTTCTGCCTTCCTCACGAACCTCATCGAATATGCGCGAGACCTTTTCCATAGATAAGCAACCCTTCAACATTAGGACTTAGGTGTGACTCCCTCTTCTAACTTTTTCGTATCGTTCATTTCAAAGTATTCATGGATATAGAAGTGGTCGGGCGGGCGGGATTTGAACCTGCGACACTCCGGTTTCTGCGTTGTGCGCTTGGTAGGCTGAATGATTATCTACCGTTGGTAGGCATCTACAGCGTCTCCGCCAGCCACTGTTGAGGCTGACTCGGAAGCTCTACCAAGCTGAGCTACCGCCCGCTACTGAACGAAGAAAAAAGAAACTGAAACGAATATATTAACTTTAAACTCATAAAAGAAGTGGTCCCTATTTGCAGACTCCTCGTATGTGAATATGCATGCTTTTGATCCTGTAATATATTTCGCTAAGGAACACTGCTTTTAGGCTTTCATCGTTAAGGATGTTATGGACAGTTCTTTTGCAAGGAGCATAAGAGAGGATTCATGTTGTCACGCAAAAAAAGGAGCCGCTTAACGATAATGGCTGAAATACTGGATGTGGCGAGGAAAGGAACCGTTAAGACACAAATTATGTGCAGAGCCGATCTGAGCTTCACTCAACTGAAGGGATACATATCTTTTCTCCGAGAAGTGAATCTTCTCAAAGTCAACACAGAAAACGGAAAAACAATCTACGTAAGAACACCAAAGGCAGTCGAATATCTCGAAACCTTCGCACAGATCAAGAGTTTGATGAAGAAGAACAGTGGACAGGATTTCCTGCTTACACGCGCACCCTATTGGCCCAAGCCAGAAGAATAGTTAGATCATCATGTGTGTATTTGAATCAGCAAAAAGATTGCTGTGGTCATGCATACACATCTCAAAACCTTAATATCAGCCAACATCCTCAAACGGTTATCGGGCCGGTAGTTCAGCTTGGCATGAAAGATGACCAACTGATCATCAGTGTAGACGCCGCCTTCGCGTGGAGGACCCGAGAGAGGCGGAGGTCGCGGGTTCAAATCCCGCCCGGTCCACCAAACACGCGCTTCATGAGCATAGTTAGATTCGCTCTGTAGCAGTATACGACCCACACTCATAATCACTATTAAGAACGCAAGGAGCTATCTGCGCCTGGATTCCTTCATACTTTCCTGCATAAAAACTAGGTTTAAATATTCTTGACTCTGTGAAAACACCCTTAGAGACGCAATCAAAGCCTAGAGCAGCAAAAAACTGAGATAAACGGCAATGGTCCCTTTCTTAGTGAAGGTTCTTTCAGGAAAGAAAGTTCAGTGGACGGGACGGGATTTGAACCCGAGCACCTTCTTTGCCGAAAGAAGCTGCACCAAGAAAACCTTTGGTTGTTTCTCTCATGTTGCTTTTGCCACCAAGTAGGGACCTGTGCTGTCTGCTATTTAACTGTTCAATCTGAGAGGTCTTCTAATCTGTCAGACCTGACATGCACACACATAGATGCTAAAACTTATAACCAAAGCCCATCAACCCTCACTTCTGGATTGTTTTGGAGGAGCGTTCTGTGGAGGAGGAGGACGTAAGCAGGTTAGACAGGGCTTTCGAATGGGTTATCCTTTTCATAGGCATATCCTACGCAACTATCATACAATTGTTAACTTGGGTTTTTGTGCCACCGATTCCACAACAAACGTCTGGAGAAGGCGTTGTTATCATGTCTGTGATAAGGTTAACCTTCGTTCCATTACTTATCATAATTCTCATATGGTTAGGTAAGTTCATCTCTGCGGAACCGAAGAAGATGTTCTTCAGGAAGTTGGCTTGGGGTTGGGGAATGTTTCAGTTGGCAGCGCATATTCTCTCCACCCTCCTCTTAGTTACATTAGATATGCCACGTAACACGCCAGAAGAAGCAATCTACGTGCAGATGATAATATTCCCCTCTGCAATCATAGTGCCTGCAATTGTCTATGCAATCTATAGGAAAATCATCAGTCTCTACAAGAAGGCAACGGTTGAAAGCATGTTCTGGAGAAACAGATGGTGGAATCACGGAGCAACTGTCACCACAATTCTAAGTCTGGCTCTCTATGTCTTGTATGTTGCTTATCTCCCAAACCCCTACACGTAGTGCATACAGATATCTAATCTATCATGCACGAAAGGTTTTACCCTACCCTTTTTGCCTCAAGATTCGCTTTCATCCTTCATCTCATGCAGACACATGTCAAACAAAAAACTTATAACTTGATTCATTCGTTGACGGTTCATGCGAAAGGAATTACCTCAAAAATTATTGAGGGAACTTCTTAAGAATTCAAAAAGAAGCGACAGGGAACTTGCCAAAGTACTCGGGGTTTCCCAACCAACCGTCACCAGAGCACGTCACAAACTCGAAAAGGAAGGCGTGATTCGAGACTACACAGTTATCCCCGATTTCAAGAAGATGGGTTTTGAAATAATGGCGATTAACCTTGTCAAAATCAGTCCTGAGAATCTCACACCAGAAACAACAGAAAGAGCACAAAAATTCACTGCAAGGTTTCCCAATACGATATTTGCCTCTGTTGGGGAAGGCATGGGTATGAATGGAGTGAGTATCTCCTTCTACAGAAATTACACCGAGTATAGTGACAGGATGAAACAGGCAAGAGCCGAATGGAAAGACCTCTTTTCAGACATTCAAAGTTTCGTTATTGCTCTCGGAGAAGGAGAATACAAACGTCTTTCGCTAACATATTTGAAGAATGCTCCTATTTAATTCATACATGCTGAGTGGACGGGACGGGATTTGAACCCGTGACCTCGACGATGCCAACGTCGCGATCATTCCAAGCTGATCTACCCGCCCACAAACAACCAATGCCAAGAAACTATTAAGCATTATCATGAATGCAATTTAATACTTCTAAACAAACTGTTCCTCAAACGGGGCCACAGAGACCTACCATTTAAATTGTAAACACGCATAAAGCAGTAAAGAACAGCCACCATGGACGTGAACAAAATCGCACCGAAAATAAAATTTCTCGGGGGCACAAGAGAAATCGGAAGATCAGCCATAACGCTGAAATCAGAAGGAGCCCAGGTACTCCTAGACTATGGCGTGATGATGAATCATGAACCGGGCTTCCCAATGCATCTTCCGCCAAGAGATGTAGACGCCGTAATCCTAAGCCACAGCCATCTGGACCACTCGGGCGCAATACCCATATTCCACGTAAAAAGCAAAAAAACCGTATACGGAACACCGCCGACCTTTGACCTAACAAACATTCTAATCTCAGACTTCATACACCTTTCAGGCTACTACCTCCCGTTCGAATACATAGAACTAAGCTCTATGATGAAAAATTGCATCCATCTCAACTATCGGGAAGAACAAGCAGTAGGAGACATCCACTTCCAACTCTTAGATGCGGGTCACATACCAGGCAGCGCCCAAGTCCTGATTGACGCTAACGGAAAGAGGCTGCTCTACACAAGCGACTACAACACTCAAGACACACGCCTACTCAACGGCGCAGATAAGGATTATGGAAAAGTCGATGCCGTGATTATCGAAAGCACATACGCTGACGAAGACCATTCTAACAGGGCAGAGTTGGAGAAGGAATTTGTGGCACACGTTACTGAAGTCGTAGAGAATGGAGGAATCTCTCTGATCCCTGCCTTCAGTGTTGGACGCTCCCAGGAAATCGCCTGCATCCTCGCAACATACCACTTCGAATACCCTACCATAATGGATGGTATGGCTCGTAAAGTCAACAGAATAATGATGAGACACACACAATACCTAAGGGACCCTGAGCTATTCATGAACGCCGTCCACAACGCGACCTGGATCGAAGGATGGAGAGATCGAAGAAGAGCAGCCAAAAAGCCTGGAGCAATCATATCACCAGCAGGCATGCTCAAGGGCGGACCATCAGCATTCTACATACAAAAGGTGGGAAAGCAAAGTCAAAACGGGGTCTTCCTAGTAAGCTATCAGATTCCGGGAACCCCTGGTCGAGAACTTCTTGATAAAGGAAGATGTTTAGTTGATGGGAAGATGCGGAAAATAAAAGCCGAGGTTGAACACTTCGACTTCTCATCTCACTGCGGAGCCGATCAACTTAAGGAGACTGTAAAGCAGATCGACGGAAGCCCAAAAATATACGTGGTGCATGGGGCAGAAGGAAACCCGCAAAGGTTTGCGGAGTGGGTGAAAGAAGAAACAGGGCTTGACGCTGTAGCACCCAAGGCGGGAGACGTATACGCTTTCTGAGGAGAGAGAATTGAGGATTGCGATCCTGCGCGTTGGAACCGTGGATAAAGCTGTCACACGAAGTGTACAGGATGGTTTGTGCAAGGTCTTCCCCAGAGCTGTTTGTGTGATCTTAGAGGAAGTAATGCCAATACCCGAGGGCGCATATAGCTCAAGCAGACGTCAGTATAGCTCAAGTCGCATCTTGGCTAGGATGTCTGATTCTGTAGAAGATCGTACTGCTGAGCGTTTTCTTGGGATGACTGATGTGGATTTGTATGTGCCCAATCTAAATTTTGTCTTCGGAGAGGCCGAGTGCCCTGGAAGGTTCGCAATAATTTCAGTAAGTAGACTGAGACCTGAGTTATTTGGGCAACAGCCAAAAACAGCTCTCTTTCATGAACGTTCTGTGAAGGAGGCCGTTCACGAGATTGGACATACTTTTGGGTTGCATCACTGTCGCGATCCTGAATGTGTTATGTTCTTCTCCAATTCTCTTCTTGACACAGATTGTAAGAAGTCGACTTTTTGTAAGAAATGCTATCCTCTCGTTGTGAAGCAAATCTCTGCTGCTTAGACTCTGCCTATCTTAGCTTGGTCCCACATGACGCATACTTTCGCAGAGCTTCTATATCCTAGCGTCTTATCAGTTCGAGACTTCCATTACATGTCTACTGTATGGAAGGTTGATTCAAGCTTCCCATGCTGGAGCCACATTAGAGGACACAGCAATTTCATACAGTTGAGAGGCGTCATAGTTAATTTTTAAAGTAGATAGGGACACTATATGCTACTCTTAAGAGGTGAAATGTTTGGTTAAAGTAGACGGCTATGAGGTGCCTGAAGGGCTGCATTACCATAAAGAATTCGGATGGGCACGCATAGAAGATGGAAAAGCGAGAACAGGCATAACAGACTACGCCCAGAAGCAGCTACGTGAAATCGTATTCGTCGAGCTTCCCAGCGCCGGCGACACAGTGACACAGAATGAACCCTTCGGAACCGTGGAATCCGTGAAAGCTGTTTCAGACCTTGTTGCACCCGTGAGTGGCACGATAGAGGAGGTCAACGAACAGGTGCAGAACAAGCCAGAGACCCTCAATGAGGACCCCTATGAAGAAGGGTGGCTTCTGATAATCTCTCCGTCAAACCTCGACGAGGAACTGAAGGCTCTCATGGACCTTGATAAGAGTGTGGAGTGGCACAAGAAACTGATCAAGGAAGGCTGAGGATTCCAACAGAATCAGAGCCAAAGGCGCCCACGATGCCTGCTAGACGCAGCGCACGCCAATGTTGAACTGGCCATGAGGCAGAAACAACCATCGGCGAAATCAACGGTAGAAGCAAACATGAGAACGCGTGCATGTAGTCTCAGTATTCCTTAGGCATCATCTCAAGCTCTTTGTAACTGAAGACTGGGCCGTCTTTGCACACAAACTTGTTTCCTATGTTACACCTTCCACACTTTCCTATACCGCACTTCATCTTCATCTCGAGGGACAAGAAGACATCCTCGGGGTGGAAGCCCAGTTCGTTGATAACTGGCATCGTAAACTTTATCATTATAGGTGGACCGCAGACAATAGCGATAGCGTTGTCTGAGCCTGGGCCAACCTCCTTGAGAACGGCCGGGACAAATCCAACCAATCCAGTCCAGCCAGGGACTTCGCGGTCTATGGTCACGTTGAGGTTGATGTCATCCCTCTTCCCCCAGGCTTCAAGGTCATGTTTGTAGATGAGTTCACCTGGATTGCGAGCTCCATAGATGACCGTCAAGTCTTTGAATCTATCTCTGTTGACCTCATGAAGGATGAAATTCGTTAGAGACCTCAGCGTCGTAAAGGCGAAGCCTCCCCCGACAATAACAACATTTCGGCCTTCCATTCTCTCCATCGGGAAGCCGTTACCGAATGGCCCCCTAACTCCCACGACAGCCCCTTCCTCATAATTGTGCAGGGCAGTGGTGACGACTCCGACCTTTTTCACAGTGAATTGAATGTAGTCCTCGTCCATGGGGGATGAGGCTATACCAAGGGGGCACTCTCCGGCACCGAAGATAGAGATCTCCGCGAACTGACCACATCTATACTTGAATTTCTTCATCGCTCCTGAGTCTTGGAAAACGAGCTCAAACGTCTTAATGTCCTTTACCTCGTTTTCTGTTGTGATTTTTCTGATGACCGTGAGGTTTGGTATATACGGGTTGCTCATTTTCTACTCCAGCTGCCTAGTTGATATTTCCTCAATTATTTCTCTGATGTCGAGGTTGACAGGACACTCCCTGACGCATCTTCCACAGCCTACGCAGAAGCTTTCGCCGAAGTTCTTGACGAAGTAGTTGAACTTGTGCATGATCCTCTGCCTCATCCTCTCCTTTCCTGAAGGTCGAGGGTTGTGTCCAGAACCCTGTAGTGTGAAGTAAGAAAATTGGCAAGAGTCCCAGATTCTGACTCTTTTCCATTTATCTGTCTCTTCATCTACGATATCGAAGCAGCAGCAGGTGGGACAAAGGTATGTGCACACTCCGCAATCCACGCACTTCTGGTGTGTCCGGTTCCATATGGGATCGTCGAAAATGGTGTCAAGCTTCTCGCTCACACCTTCAACGGTTACCTTAGACGTGATGGCTTTCTCAGAGTCTTCGGACAGTTTCTTCGCCTTCTCCAAGTCCCCCTCTTCTGCGTCCTTCAACCACGGAATTCTCTCAATAAGTTCCTCGCCTCTTTCGGTCACTGTTTCTATGAGGTACTTGTCGCCTACATCCTGTAGAAGCAAGTCCATGCCTTCTTTTCCAAAAGGACTTCCTCCTATAGATGTGCAGAAACACGTGCTTAAAGGATGGTTGCACGCCAAGCCGATTGTAGTCGTGTTCCCTCTCTTCGCTAAATAGTACGAATCTTTCTGTTCCCCAGAAGAGAGGAACTTGTCGAGCAAAACGAAGCCTTTGGCATCGCAGGGGCGGACACCCAGTAACACTGTCTTTCTCTGAGGGGTTGAGGCTTCCTTGATCTCTACACTTTTTTCGGCGGCTTCATACGTGAACAGAATTTCGTTTTGTGGAAAGAAAACCTCCTTGGGAGGTTTCTTTGTGTTCCGGAAGTATAGGTAAGCTTCGTCTCCAGAGGACACCCTTTCAAAGGAGACGACATTTTCCCTCGTAACTGGGGCAAAAACCTTGTGCTCTGTGGTCAACTCTTCGATGAGGACGGGTATTTTGCTCTTTTCTACAACCTTCCATCCCATTTGAGACACCGCAATATCACTTGATGAACTCCTGAGAGTCATCCGTCTTGAACTCTCCCAACGGCGGAATCTCTTCAAGGCTTAGTCCCGCCTCGTAGTTGTACCGTTCCTTCATGATCTTCTCGGTTTTCTTCACGAGTTCCCTCAAGTCTATGTCCATGGGACAGGCTCGGCTGCAAGCTCCACAGTCAACGCATCTTCCGGCCACATGAAAGGCGCGGACAATGTGGTAGATCATTGTGTCTGAGAGGTCGTTCGTTTTGCCGAACCAGGCGGGCATGGTCTGGTCGACGAAGCACGTCTTGCAGTAGCAGAGGGGACAAACATTTCTGCAAGCGTAGCACCTGACGCACTTGCTTAATTCTTCCTTGAAGTGGACCCACCTTTCTTCCGCCGACTTCGACTCTAAGTCTGAAACCCTAGTGAATTCATCGACATCCGTCGTTTCAGGCACTTTTTCCCCAACAAACACATCGTAAATAGGGGGATTTCTGTGTCTGCAGGTTAGGCATGAGTCACAAATGAACCCTTTTTTCGGTAGAACAAACTCGAAACCTTCCCCCTTGACCTTGATTTGTTCGCCCTCAACAGTGGCTTCCAAAGCTTCTTTGCCGTCAAGCTTTGCCTCTACTTTTTTCCTGTCAATGAGTCCTAGACAGGGGACGCCTATGATAACCACGTTTTCTCTCGAAATCTGTTTTTCAACAGCACAAACAGCTATCGCGCGTGCGTCGCAGCCCTTTGCGACGACGCCTACCTTTTCCGTTCTGCCTACTAAGTACTTTGAAAGATTGGCGTCACAACTTGCGTTCCAAACGAGCTTTTGAACGTCTTCCACATTTGTCCACGAAGCAGGGAGTGGCGCGAAGCGGCAGGGTTCCTTGCTCGTATCCAATTATCAGGTCGACTTTCTTCTCGCTGAGAAGCTTTTTGGCGACCTCTCTTATCGAATTTTCAAGGTTTTCCATACGGCACTACCTCTTCACCAGTCTTTCGGCAGGTCCTAGGGCCTTCACCTTTTCTACCACGTCCTTTACAACATTGGCAAACTTTTCACCTTCAGCAGCAGAGACCCACGAGAAGTTCAACCTTCCAGACTCAATTCCAAGGTATTCCAGTAGATCCTTCAGGACAGCGAATCTCCTTCTAGCCACGAGGTTTCCGCTGATGTAGTGACAGTCGCCAGGATGACATCCAGAGACTAAGACCCCGTCCCATCCGCGTTGCAGGGCTTTTATGATGAAGTATGGGTTGACTCTTCCAGAGCAGGGGACTCGGACGACCCTTATGTTGGGAGGATACTGCATCCTGCTTATTCCAGCTAGGTCTGCTCCAGCGTAGCTGCACCAGTTGCACAGGAAAGCTAGTATTCTTGGGTTCCATTCCTTTTCGGCAGGTTTCACTCCAGTCACCTCAACGCACTTATGATGAGGTTCATCTGCATGTCCGTGAAGCCCTTGATATCTATTGCCGAGCACCTGCATGTAGCGGCACAGGCTCCGCAACCCTTGCAGAGGGCGGCGTTCACCTTTGCTATTTTCCCCCTCTTGGTTTCTTCGATTTCTATGGCGTTGTAGGCGCATACCAGTATGCAGAGCTCGCACGCTGTGCATCTGTTCGAATTGACAGTGGCGATGATTCCCTCAGCCTCGATGGTGTCTTTCGTCAGCAGCGTACACGCTCTGGACACCGCGGCCTTCGCTTGGGAGATGCTCTCTTCTATGGATTTCGGCGAGTGGGCCATGCCGCACACGAAGATGCCTTCTGTTGCAAAGTCAACGGGCCGAAGCTTAGCGTGCGCCTCTAGGAAGAAGCCATCTTCGTTTATGGGAACCTTCAGCATCTTGGCTAGAACCTCGTTTTCTTCTGGTGGAACGATAGCTGCGCTTAGAACGATGTGGTCTGCATCTATCATGATGTCCTCTTGGATGGTCGGTTCAAAAACTGATACCTGCAACACTTCTTTTCCTCCTGACGCGGCCTTGGCAACCTTCGGCTTGTTTTCCTCTTCGTAGCGGATGAAGACCACTCCAGCCTCTCGAGCCCTTCTGTAGTGTTCTTCCATTAGGCCATAGGTTCTTACATCTCGGTAAAGAACGTACACGTTAGCCTCCGGGTCTTTCTCCTTTATTTTCAGGGAGTTCTTGACCGCCTCTCCACAGCACATTCTACTGCAGTATGGGTGTTCGTCATTCCTAGACCCTACGCACTGGATCATCACCACGTTGCCGAACTTTTCGTTGCCAGCAGTTGCGATTCTGTTCTCCAATTCCAGCTGCGTCAATACACGAGGATCTTTTCCATAGAGGTACTCGTTCGGATGATATTCTTTGCCTCCGGTAGCCACGATGATAACTCCGTGCTCCAACTCTCTTTTCACTTCGCTGCCCGAGTTTAGGGCTACAGTGGTTTTGAAGTTCCCTACATAGCCGGAGACGTTCTCCACATTTGCGTTGAGGAAGATCTTGATCAGCTTGTTTGAGTATACGTTTTCAATCATGGTTCTTAGGTACTCTTGGGTATCGTCGTTGTCCAGCGTGTAGTGTATTTTGCGGAGGAAACCTCCAAGCTCTTTGTTCTTCTCTACTAAGTCGACTTCAAAGCCTTGCTCGGCTAGGGCTAGAGCCGCGGTCATTCCTGCCAATCCTCCTCCAATGACAAGGCCTCGGCGGGTGACACCCAGAGAAGGCCTTTCTAAGGGCTCTATCACTCGAGCCTTCGCCACCGCCATTCTCACCAAGTCCTTCGCCTTTTCGGTAGCTGCCTTGTGATCGTGCATGTGCACCCAAGAACACTGGTCGCGGATATTTGCCATCTCGAAGAGGTACCTGTTCAGTCCAGTTTCCCTTATTGTTTCTTGGAAGAGGGGTTCGTGGGTTCGGGGTGAACATGAGGCCACTATAACTCTGTTTAGTCCGTATTCTTGGATTCTATTCTTGATTATCTCTTGAGTGTCTGAGGAGCATGTGTAGAGGTTGTCGCATGCATGGACGACGTTTGGCAGAGTTTGAGCATACTCCAAAACGCTTTGGACATCAACAACTCCTCCGATATTGATGCCACAGTGACAAATGAAGACGCCTATTCTGGGTGGCTGACCCCTAACATCCAGCTCTTTTGGATACTCCTTTTTCTTGACTAGGGTTCCTCGGGCGGAGGATAGCAATTCGCCCACGCTGGAAGCGGCAGCGCTGGCTTGTGTAACGGTTTCGGGAATATCCTTGGGTGAGGAGAACATGCCGCAGACGAAAACTCCTGGTCTAGAGGTTTCTAGGGGATGAAACGCTTGGGTTTTCGAGAAGCCGTGCTCGTTCAGCTCCACATCGAGGTTTTTAGCCAGCTTCTTAGCGTTCTCGGATGGTGTGAAGCCAATCGAAAGGACAACTAGGTCGAACTCTTCCTCCAGGAGTCTTCCATCTTCTGCATCGTATCTGATTCGCAGGTTCTTTGTCTTGGGTATCTCCTCTACTCCGGACACCCTGCACCTGACAAACCTAACTCCATATTCTTCCTTAGCCCTCTCAATATACTTGTCGAAATCCTTCCCATAGGCACGCATGTCTATATAGAAGATGGTAGGTTCAATCTGGCTCATGTGCTCTCGGGCTATAACTGCCTCCTTTGTGGAGTACATGCAACAAACCGAAGAGCAGTAGCCGCTTCCACATGTTACATCTCTAGAGCCGACGCACTGTATGAAAGCGATCTTTCTCGGGATATCTCCGTCTGAGGGCCTCTGCACACGCCCCATGAAAGGTCCGGAAGCGCTCAAGATGCGCTCGAACTCGATGCTCGTGACCACGTTGGTGTATCTTCCGTAACCGTACTCGCTCTTCAGTTTGGCGTTAAACTCCTCAACGCCGGGGGCGAGAATCACAGCGCCAACGTTCAGCCTTATTTCTTTCTCTTGATCTGTGTAGTTTATGGCGTCGGCCAGGCAAATGTTCTTGCAGAGTCCACAGCCCACACACTTTTCTCTGGCGATCATGTATACCAAGGGAACGGCTTGAGGGTAGTTGATGTGAATTGCTGTTCTCTCGCTTAGGCCTTTGTTGAAGGTATCTATGGCGTCGACTGGACAGAATTTGGCGCACAGCCCACATCCTGTACACTTTTCGATGTCAACGTATCTGGGGCGTTGTTTCAATGAGACGATGAAGTTGCCTTCCTCTCCAGAAATCTCGGTAACTTCGGAACATGTCAAAGCCTCAACATTCAGGTGTCTTCCGCACTCCACGAGTTTTGGGGATAGAATGCACATGGAGCAGTCGTTCGTTGGAAAGGTTTTGTCTAGCTGTGCCATGACCCCGCCTATAGCCGGAGAGTTATCCACCACGTAAACCTTGAAACCTGACTCCGCCAGGTCGAGCGCAGCCTGTATTCCTCCAATTCCCCCACCCACAACCAACACTGAACCGACTTTGCCTGATTCAGAAACCGGGTTTTGCGAGTTCATGTTGTTTATCCTCCATTTTGTTCGTTCGGTTCCTCACCCTTCAGCTCTTCGATACTTGGGGCTGTTTTCTTCGATTCCCACGACGGAGACTAGTCCGTCGCGCTCGAGAGAGACTATGTTTCTCAGCACTTCCCTTGGTGAAGCTTCCACTTTCTGGGCTATCTCTTTGACAGAGAGAGCGTCTTCTCTAATTGAGAGGAGAATCCTTCTTTTTGCAAACTCTTTTTCGACGGTTTGGTGCATCAGGTGGTCGAACTCTTCTTGTGGCACCTTCTCCCCGAAGACGTTCTTGTCTTCTACCAGCGCTCTTTCTCTGCCCATAAGCCATCTAATCCTTTCCAGGGCGAGAGCTTCCTTGGCCGCAACCAAGCGCGTCCTCAACTGTGGTGGCTCCAGGGTTGTTTCTTTGCCAAGCTGACCTAGTTTTCTTATTCTTTCTGTGAAATCTTTCACCAGCGTTGCAAAACGTTCACCCTCCGCCGCGGACACCCAATCAACCAACAGTCGATCAGAAGACAAACCTGTGTTCTTCAGGACCTTTTTCGTCGTCTTCATCCTTCTTTCCGCGTAGTAGTTTCCGGTCATGTAGTGACAAGTTCCTAGGTGGCAGCCCAGGACCATGACGCCGTCTAGCCCTTGAATGAAAGCTTCAAGAATGATCGTTGGGTCAACCCTTGCTGAACACATCACCCTAATGATCTTCACGTTAGGAGGGTACTGCATACGACTGACCCCCGCCAAATCCGCACTGGCGTAGGAGCACCAGTTGCAGAGAAAACCAACAATGTCTGGTTCAAAGCTTTTTTGAGAAGTCAAAGCTTCACCTCCGCTAGGGCAATTACCTGTGCAAGAAGTTGCTCGTCTGTAAAGTGTCTCATGGTGATCGCCCTCTGGGGGCAGCCGGCACCACATGCCCCACAACCCTTACAGGAGGCAGCTATTATCCTGGCTTTCCTTCCCTTCTCGGTTTCTTCGACTTGGATCGCTTTGAAGGGACAGGTCAGCTCGCACAAGCCGCACCCTGAGCATTCGTCTTCATCAATCACTGGGATCAGGGGTTCGGTTTTCACACGTCCAACTGACATAGGTATAGACGCTCGAGAAGCTGCGCCATACGCTTGAAAAATACTCTCGCCGATATTGGCTGGCCAGTGGGCGCAGCCACACACATATATGCCGTCTGTTGCGAAGTCAACGGGGCGAAGTTTCACGTGGGCCTCTAGGAAGAAGCCGTTCTCATCCACTGGCACTTTCAGTTTTTGCGCTAGATCGGCGGAGTCAGGGTGGGCGACCATTGGGGTGGACAGCACGACAAGGTCGCACGGCAGGGTCAGTTCTTCGCCCAAGAACTCATCATAAACTCTCACCGATCCGTCCTCGACGACTGGTTCCCTTTCTGCCGAATATTTTATGAACGTTATGCCAGTTTCTCTCGCTTTTCCATAATAGTCCTCATAGATTGTCCCCTGAGCCACCATATCCTTGTAGAGTAGGAAAACCTGGGCATCTGGTTTGGTTCCCATAATCAGCATGGCGTTTTTTAGGGCAGTTGGACAGCAAACCTTAGAGCAGTAGGTTCTCTTTTTGCTTCTAGACCCTACACATTGAATCATCACAATCGTTTCAGCGGTGAGCCTTCCTTCTTTAAGCATTTGTTCCAGCTCCATCTGGGTGACGACAGTCTCTCCATTGTAGCCATACATGCCTACAGGCTTGAACGTCTCGGCGCCTGTTGCCACTATTATCACCCCGGCCCTGAATAACCTCTCTTTTTCTCCCTGCGTTACCGTGACGTCATAGTTACCAACAAAACCCTCAACTGCTTCAACTGCGGAAGATGTCAAGATTTCGATCTTCGGGTTCTTCTCAATCTCCTTGATCTTCAATTGGACCAACCTTGAGGCTGCTTCGTTAGTTGGGTAGAGTTTGTAGAGGCGACTTAGAGTTCCGCCTAACTGGTTCTCCTTTTCTACCAGCTTCACCTCAAAGCCTCGGTTGGCTAGGCTGAGCGCACAGGTCATTCCCGCGATTCCTCCACCAATCACCAGAGCGCAGGGGTTGACCTCAACCTCGGTCTCTTCCAAGGGCTCCAGCAACACAGCCCTTGCGACTCCCATCCTTATGAGGGCCTTCGCCTTTTCGGTTGCCCTCTCCCTTTCTTGCATGTGAACCCAAGAGCACTGATCCCTTATGTTGACGAACTGAAAGAGGTAGGGGTTCAGTCCTGCCTCCTTGCAGGTTGACCTGAACAGGGGCTCGTGGGTTCTGGGGGTGCAGGAGGCAACAACTACACGGTTCAGCTTGTTTTCAGTCACAGCGTTCTTTATCTCTGTCAATCCAGCCTCGGAGCAGGTATACTGGTTGTCCTTTGCGAAGACAACGTGTGGCAAGTTCAAGGCATATTTGGCGAGACTCGGGACGTCCAGAAAACCTCCTATGTTTGTGCCGCAGTGACAGACGAAAACACCGACTCTCACTTCATCCAAGTCCTTGTCACCTCATTACCGTTTCTGCAGCTCTCTCGGCGGCTCCACTCGCTTGGGCTACGGACTCTGGTATATCAGTTGGTTCTCGGCAGCAACCGCACACAAATATTCCCGGCCTTGTCGTGTCCAGTGGGTTGAGGGGATCTGTCTTGAAGAAGTTATATTCGTCAAGCTCGACGTCCAAGACTCTTGCCAGTTCTTTCACGCCTCTCCTCGGCATCAGGCTTGTGGCCAAAACCGCTAGATCAGCGATCATTTCCTTTGTTTTGGAGCTTTGGGATTCTTCATACCAAACTATGGGATTCTCGTCATGATCTTCGGTGATCTTGGCTACTCTTCCTCTGATATACGATATGTTGTACTCTTGCTCTCCTCGTGCCACGTACTCTTGAAAGCCTTTGCCCGCGGCTCTGAGGTCCATGTAAAATATGCAAGATTTCACCTTGGGGTTGTGTTCGTAGGCGAGCATGGCCTCCTTGGTTGCGTGCATACAGCAGACGGATGAGCAGTAACGGTTGTTTTTGAAGTCTCTAGACCCGACGCACTGGACGAAAGCTATTTTCTCTGCAGGCTTGTTGTCTGAAGGCCTCAGGAGATGTCCTCCGGTGGGTCCTGAAGCGCACATCAGTCTCTCGTATTCCAAAGATACGATGACATTCCTGTACCTTTTGTACCCATACTGGGGGATTCCAGACGGATCGTAGGGGTCATAACCAGTAGCGACAACAATGGCGCCAACGTGCAACATTACGTCTGTGTCTTTCTGCTCAAAATCTATTGCCTCTCTGGTGCAGAATTTTTCGCAAATTCTACACACGCCTCGCGTTAGGTAGAGGCAGTTTTCCCTGTCAAGGGTCATGACCGCTGGAACACCTTGCAGGTAGTATGGATATATGGCCTCCCTCTTTCTCAGTTTCATATCAAACTCGTCAGGCACCTTTACGGGGCACTTTGCAGCGCAATCCCCACAGTTGACACACTTCTCTTCGTCAACAAATCTGGCATACTTGCGTAACTTCACTGAGAAATTTCCTATCTGTCCCGTTACTTCTTTGACTTCTGATAGTGTGTAGAGGGTGATGTTTGGGTGTCTGAAGCAATCAGCGAGTTTTGGGGATAGTATGCATATGGAGCAATCGTTTGTGGGAAAAGTTTTGTCGAGTTGAGCCATTCTTCCTCCTATACTCGGCTTTCTCTCAACCAGATGTACCGTTATTCCCATATCTCCGAGGTCGAGGGCTGCCTGAATCCCCGCTATTCCACCACCAATGACCAGAACCGATTTAGGCTTTTCCTTCAAGGATCTGTCCTCCAGCCAACTCCGAGAGCCTCTCCTTTGCTCTCATCTTCTTTCTTCTAGAAAAGGAGACAATCTTTGCCAGCATCTTCGTCTTCTCTAGCTTACTCTCCTCAGCATCTCTGAAAGCTCTCTCTTGAATGTAGCCCTTACGAAGGGCTCCGTCGAGGACTGATGCGCCCATCTTTGTCCTCAAAAGGGTTGTAGTGTATCCATCTGGCGAACCAAGTCCTCCGACCGAAATGTCTGCGTACTCGTTACTGAAGTCGTGACACGTCAAACATGCTGGGCGAGCAACTTCGTGCACCTCTTCAAGCGGAACATGAATTGTCACGCCCTTGGTGAGCGTAATTATAAAGTCGTCCTTGATGTTCAGTTTTACAACATCCTCCAGATTGACATCGAGTTTCTTCTCCAACCGCTCCCTTGCCACGTCATCAAAAGAGAAATTCTCTATGCAAAACAGCCCTATCGCATATTTTATGAGGTGAGCTGGGAGTATCCCGAGGCATTGCATCTTTCGGATCGCGTTGATCTGGCAGGGAGTTCCAACCACCGCTATGTCCCGCAAATATTTTTTCTCTAGGCTCTTTATAGTGGACAGGATCGGAGTGTAGGTAGTGTATTTTCCTCCCAACTCTTCTAAATGGAGGGATCCTGAGAACGTGGAGCCTGTTGCTTCTATGAGTTCCTCAGGAGTTCTGGCGATTGTTGCCTTTCTGGCGAAGCGCCCGATCTTCTTTGAGACTACGGCGCCATTTATCAAGTTGCGATCCAGCAAGTATAGGAGGAGGGAGGTCACCACACCTCCGTCTGTGCAAATCTCCTTTACCTCCTTATTCGTCGTCTGAGCGGAGGTTATCCTCTGAAAATCGCCTATAGGAGGCTTCCAACCAAACTTTTCTTGAAGCTCTACGTCTAACGTATCTGTTTGGGGGCATATGAGGTAGCAGATTCCGCATTTTAGACAGTTATCTTCATTGATGTATCGTGGTAGTTCGTTCTTGCCCATCTCTAGGGCGTTGAGTTCTCCCGCTGAGCAAAAGGAGATGCAGCCACCACACTTACCGCATATTCCTTTCTCAACAACTTCTATGGCTAGGTCCTTGAATGACTTAATCTCCTCCATAGCAACCAAACCTTGGACCGTTACTATAGTTTTACACCATTATTTAGGAATTTCTTATATGCAAATTGGAGAACAACAAATATAAAGAAGGCGTGTGACCCTATAGTTTCTCGCGAAGCAGAAAAGTCTAGGAGAGATTCTAGGTTGCCTAGGAAAATAGTAATAGTCGGCGCTAACGCTGCTGGTGTTCATGCAGCAAACGCAGCCCGCAAAGCCGATCCCAAGGCACAAATAACATTAGTAGATAAGGAGCCATATCCAGCCTACTCTCGCTGCGGTATACCATACGTACTGGCCGGTGAGATACCAAGTTTTGATGACCTCACAGCCTTTCCTCCAACCCACTATAGGATGATGAAGTTTGACCTACGCCTTGAAACCAAGGCGAGATCTATCAATCCCGATGACAAAATTGTTCTGATCGAAGACAAGGAAGGAAACTTTGAAGCACTGAAATATGACTCATTGATCCTCGCCACCGGTGCTGATCCATTCATCATACCGATTGAAGGTCGTAACCTTCCAGGGGTGTTTGCAATGAGGACGGTGAATGACGGAAGGGGAATTCAAGAGGCTATGAAGACGGCCAAAAGCGCGGTTGTTATCGGTGCTGGATTCATTGGTTTGGAAACCGCGCATGCTCTTGCAACGAACAAAATTGAGACTGCGATCATTGAGGTAGTGCCATACATTCTTCCCGCATTATTTGATGAAGACATGGCTGACTACACGCAGAAGAAAATTGAAGAACAAGGTGTTAAGGCGATGGTAGGTCGGCGAGTCGATGCAATTCTAGGAAAAGACAAGGTTGAAGGCGTAAGCGTAGGCGGCGAAGAAGTAAAAGCAGATATCGTTGTCATGGCCGCAGGCATCAGACCTAGAACAGACTTGATAAGAGGACTAGGAGTAGAACTAGGCGTAACCAGAGCTATTAGAGTGAACCCAAGAATGGAAACCAGTGTTTCCGGCATATTCGCAGCTGGAGACTGTGTTGAATCCCAAAGCTCGATCACAGGGCTCCCCTGCCTCTACCAACTTGGAACCAACGCAGTCAGGCAAGGAACAACGGCTGGAATAAACGCCGCGGGAGGATACGCTGCCAATCCACGCGTCATTTGCAGCGCAGTTTCAAAAATCTTCGATTTCGAACTCGGAGCAGTAGGTCTCTCAGAGTATCAAGCCGCCAAGATTGGTTTCCAAACGGTCAGTGCAAGCATCACGGGAAGAACGCGAGCGGCATATTTCCCGGGAGGAAAAGAGGTTAGGGTAAAAGTTATTGCCGAGCCTGTTTTGGGTAGAATTATGGGAGCCCAGCTAGTCGGTGGGGAAGATGTGGCGCAGAGAGTTAACATGCTCTCTGTGGCTATACAAAAGGAAATGACGGCATTAGAGCTTTCGACGGCGGATACGAGTTATGCTCCTCCAGTTGCTGAGACTGTGGAACCTGTGGCGACAGCCGCGGAGATTGTCGCAAAGAAGATACGGCGGCGTAGGTAGGAACCTTCATTAGGCGCTGATCTCCCGCGCATGAGGAGATGTTGTGGACTGCTGAAGGTTAAATGAATGAAAGTTGACTCATACGACATTCCTGAAAATTGCTACTATATTAAAGAACACGAGTGGATCTTAATAGAAGACACTGACACCGCAAGAATCGGCATCACAGACTATGCTCAGAAAGCGTTGAGGGAGATCACATACTTTTACGCAGGGAAGAGAGGCGCTGAAATCAAACGGATGGAAACAATGTGCAAAATAGAGTCAGTAAAAAGTGTTGCTGAGATATTGAGTCCCCTCACTGGCGTGGTTCTTAGGTTTAATAACGGACTATTCGACCAACCTAGTATCATAAATAATGACCCTTATGGCAAGGGTTGGATAACAATCATCCGCCCCACAAACCTTGACAAGGAGCTAGAAAAACTACTAAAACCAGAACTCTATGCGGAGCATATCAAAGAACTCACCAAAAGCGATGAAACTTTACTGATTCACAGATGGAAAAAGGGAATAGAGGAAAAAACCCGCGAATAGAAAGGCTTAAACTAAACACCAAGCCTGCCTAGTAAATCGGACGTTTTCACTCGGTTCATGTCCAACCCTAACCCTTTTGGGTCCATTCCAAGAGCAAGTCCAAGGACTTGTGGGTAAAATAGTACAGGCAGGTTATAGGCGGTATTGAACCTCCTCTGTATCACCCTCTGATTTCTATCGTACATAGAGCCGCACAGTGGGCACATCAGAACCATCGCGTCGGCTTCCATTGCCTTGACATGGTCAAGTTTCCTTTGAGCCATTGCCATCGCAATCTTATCGTCGACGTCCAGAATTACACCGCCACAACACTGCGTCTTATCCTCGTATTCAATAGTCTCCGCGCCAAGTGCAGAGACAAGTTCATCCAGGGTCCTCGGAAACTCGGGATCCTCGAATCTGTCAAAAACATCTGACGGCTTAATATAGTGGCATCCGTAATGCGAGGCTAACTTGAGTCCCTCCAAGCTGTGTTTGACCTGGCTCTTTATCTTTTCAGGACCAACGTCTTCGTATAGAATTCGCACGAAGTGCCTAGCTTTGACATTTCCCTTGTAGGCACGACCTATTTTCTGCAGTTTCTCGTTTGCGTTTTCCCTCAATTCATTATTGTGCATCAGCTCTTTACTGGCTTCTGCTAGCATGGAGGCGCAACCTGTACAAATCGTACATATGTCTAGGCCCATGGCTTCGGCAACGCTTAGGTCTCTAGCAGCAAGAAGCAAAGCTGTTTCTTGGTCTACAGATCTTATTGGGAAGCCACAACAGGCGAAGCCGTCTGTGTCAATGAGTTCCACTCCAAGTTTTTCGGCAACCTTCCTCGCTGAAAGCTCATATTGCCTGGCCATTAGAGGTGCGAGGCATCCTAAGAAAAGGGCGTACTTCACCTTGTGTCCCTTCCTTCGGCCCCTAGCGGTTTGAAGCCTGCCTGCTCAAGGAGCTCCTGAACCTCCTTGTTTTCAGATGGAATTTGTGGCAATCCAAGTTCTTCTCGTTTTGTGTTGTCGAAACGGCTCAGAGGGTACAGTGTGCCGTGTGTCGATATGATCTCCATTCGCTTGGCAAATGAGTTGTGAATGCGGCCCTCCTTGACTGCCAGATTTTTCAAAGCGGTCATAAATTCGGGTATCCTAACATCCTGTGGGCACCGCTCCTGACAAGTGTAACACTCAGAACACAGCCATATGAAGTCGCTTGAAAGGACCCTTTCCCTCATACCTAGCACGGTCATCCGTATGATCCTTCTGGGGTTATACTTCTCTTCTATCTCCCTAACAGGGCATCCGACGTTGCATGTTCCACACTGGAAACATCTCATTATGTTCTGCCCTCCAGGAATCTTTGTGACTTCATATTTGAACTTAGGGTCAAGTTTGGTGATCACCAAAGCAGTTCTCTCCACACTAATTTTAAATGATCAAGCTTTGAAACTGAATATGGCATCCAAATCCTTCATATCAAGGGTAATATAAATCCATATAACTCAAATTAAAGTATTCGCTGACTGAACAAAGCTTATCCAATCTATGTATTATCAAAGGCAGACATTCACTTGCTCTCAGTCACTATCATGGTTAGGGTCGATCGGATTTTGTCTGATCCTCGCACATGTGAGGTAATGATTTCCTTAAGTTTGTCCATAGTGTTGGCTTCAACTTTTACCAAGATGTCGTAAACGCCGTAGACCGTATATGCTTCTTCCACCGCATGGACTTCTCTCAGTGCCCCTAGAACTTCGCTCTCCGCCCCTATCTCTGTGTTAACTAATACGAACGCTATGGGCATACAGATCCTCTCCGCTTCAAGGTTGTTTTTTGGTACCTACCCACCTAAATAATTTGCTGCAACACAAGTCTCAGCTCCTATCAAGGCTTATGTTGATAGATTGGTAAAAGCTAGGACTGATTTCGGGGAGGAGGTAACTCAATCATGTACACCTTGTCCTTTGCATACAGAAGCAGATGAGGTAAGGAAGTTGGCGAAGGTGGACACGGCTTATGCTCCGCCTGTGAATGAGACATGGGAGCCCATGGTCTTGGCTGCAGAGATGGCGATTAGAAGATTGTGACATAGGCAGATATGAACACAGAGCGCGCACAGGGTTCTTCGAAAACGATTCCCCATGCCTCCGAAGTAGCCCCGAAAAGGCAAAGCTTCACACGCAGATCGAAGCCCATTTCTGCAAAATCGGTTCTTTTCAGTCCAATTAATTGCGCGGTAAGGTCTTGCAGAATCGTTTATTAACAACTCATTATCAACTCATTCTTATTTTGATGGACGAACTATAGCTGAAGGGATTTTAGTTGCGTCCCAACTCGACTGTAGATGTTCTGGTGATGGTGCCGACCTTAAACGAGGAGGAGGGTATAAGAAGGGTTCTACAACACATGCCAGAGGACTTCGATGTTCTTGTTGTGAACGGGGGCAGTACGGATAGAACAGTCGAAGTTGCCAAGCAATATCGCGCCATAGAGATTAGGCAGAGGTTCGGGAGGGGAAAGGGCTGTGGCGTGAGAACAGGGATGGAATTCTTTCTCAGCACCAAATATGACCTTCTGTGCATAACTGACGGCGACGGAAGTAATGATCCTGGAGAGTTGCCAAAGATGATTGAGGCTATGGAGAATGAAATGGCCGAGGTCGTGCTTGGTTCAAGAATAAGGGGGAAAAGAGAAAAAGACGCTATGGGTCCATTCACAATTTTCTCCAACCTCATTTTATCACTACTTCTTGGGTTGCGATTCCTACGGATTTTCACAGATGTGCAAACAGGTTACTGGGCGTTCAGCAGAAGGGCGGTTGAAATCCTTTACCCAAGCTTGAGGGCGAAGGGATTCGAGATAGAAATGGAAATTTTCGTGTCAACATTTGATGCTGGGCTGAAATGCATTGAGGTACCTGTGAGATACAAGAAACGATTGGGAAAAACGAAGTTTCGCCTCTTTTTGCGTTTCAGAAACTTCGGCTACATGATTTACTACTTGCTACGCTCTTTTTTCTGAGCGGAAGAATGATGCTAATCGATGCACTGTCAAAGAAATGCCGTTTAGAGTTCAAATTAGCATAACTATCGTGTAGATTAGTCCCAAGGCGACTGTTAAAATCATGTCACAAAAAAACATTTCCTTCAATCCCCTTGGATAGAGATTCAAATCAACCTCCTTCTTTGAGAAAGGGTATAACGGTCGGCAAGGCCTCGTAAGAAAGTCCACGACAAAATGGCTTAACCCACAACTGAGTGTCAGTAGGAATAGGTGAGAATAGACGACCTTAACAACTAGAGAGCCTGACAAGACTAGGGCGAGGCCTACAAGTTCGTGGAGCGGCGAACGAGATTCTACCCCAAACCTACCTGTCCTAAACGCCCTTTTTAGATACGGAATATGATCGAAATCGGGAAAGACCGAAAAGAGAACGCCGATCAAAATGTCTGGTATAAAACTGATTCCTAAGAGCTTGGCTAGCAGCGGGCCTAATAAAGCGTGAAAGATTATGTTCATCGTTCACTCCGTGATGTGCTCAAGATTCCGTTAAGCGAGGAGTATGTCTAGAACGTCTAATGTGCGTAGAGGTTGATCTGGCTTTACTTCATAGCTGGAGTTAGCGACTAGGAGGGGGACTTTCATTTCTGCTGCGTGAAGGCCACCGTGTGTTCCTCGATGGGGCGGCAACTCTGGCATGAGGTCCCAGCCCATCCGAGAGTTGATAATTAGGTCTCCCGAACGCTCGCTCTCGAAGATCTGCGAAACTTGAACCGGTGCGTCTGGAAATTCCGTTTCGCGGGTGGCGGCAAGCCACTCCCGATCGTCTAGCCACTCTCTGTATGCGATCTTCCCATCTTCGACGATAGAGCCGTAGCCTAGAGGATCTGCTCCTTCAATGATATCGTAAGAGTATTCATTTCGCCCCCTTTTCCTTATGATTCCGTGTCCGTCGTGAGAATAGACATGGGAAGTGTTCTTGTTTTCAGCGATGAAGACATGTTGCACTGGCAGCAGACGGCGTACTAGGTCTATGAGGTTCACGCGTCCGCGACGAACCTTGTAGTTCTCAAGGTCTTCTAAGCTTGGTTTTTGCCGCCAATCATGTGGTATGTACTGGAGTGGGAAGGCTTTCTCTTCTGCGCCTTCCGCCGCTAAGTAGACATGCGCCATTCCATTGCCGCTTATGGCGACTGTGGCGTCAAATTCGCCGAGGCCTTGTAGGAAGGTCACTGGGAAGCGGCGAACATCCAATCCAATTGTGCTCATGAATTTTCCGAGATCGAAGTGCAGACTAGTGGGACGAAGCCCGTGATCGGAGCTGATCACGATAGAGGTGTTGTCGTAGAGGTTGAGGTCCATAAGAGTCTTTGCCATATGCCCAACTTGTTTGTCTACGTTCTGGATTGCGTGTCGTACCTCTTGAGAGAGTGGTCCGTGTTCGTGGCTGACCTCGTCCACGCCTGGCATGTATGCGATGGAGAAGAGAGGGGGTTCTGTAGGGAATTTCATGCCACGCATCGCGGCTGAGCACCTGTAGACCAACTCGAATATACGTGCGGCAACCGCGTCTGCGTGTTCCCAAGTGAATAGTTTTAGGGGAGCTAAGAGTTTGGCCAGAACATTCGCGAGGGGAGGATATACGAATCTTGCTCCGCGTGTGATGGGCTCGAAGATCGCCGCTGTTGTGGAACCCTTTAGTCTTTCAAAGATGGTTTTGATCTTGCTAGTCATGTCTGTGTTCATCGCAAAAGCTCCTGGGCCGACATAGTCACGTTCGAATTCAAACCATGATAGGCGTCCATAATACTTGTAGCTGTTCTTCTTTCTGTCGAACCATCGGATGCCCGGTATGTTTAATGGTCCAGGGAATGCGCCTGTGAGAAAGGGGGCATGGGCTGGGCCAGTGGTTGATGGAAAAACGGTTACAGCGTTTTTTACAACGACGCCTCGGTCTGCGATATGCTTCTTGATGTTTGGCAAATCTCCTTGACTTAACATCTCGTAGAGTACATCAGGTCTACATCCGTCAACGAGGATAAATACAGAACGCAATTGTTCTCACATCATTGGATAATAGTTGTACCGACAATTTAACATTTTGTTCATGCAGGCGTATTGTGCAACTATAGATTGCAACAATGGTGCTAGCTAGCTAAAGAAAGATGTAGGTGCGCTCTTGAATGTTAAACGATAGTTACCTGCGCCCTCACCAAACTCTCAACTTTGCACAATGTCAAGTCTTTGATGTATGCGGATATGGAGTTGCATGTATGCCTTTGGTTACATGATCACAACTTCAGCGCCTACAAGCCTTCAGCGTTACTGTGTCTCTGCACATAGATACTTAGTTGCCTGCAACTCTAGAGGGCAGCCTGCTCCGCAGACCTCAAGCTCTGGACATCCAGCACATTTTTCCGGTTTGTATTCTCTGGCTCTTAAACTGGTGCAGAGAGGATGGTTCCAGATTTTCTCCCAAGGATCTTTAAGAATGTTGCCGACTTCTTCAAAATAACTTTGGCAGGGATAGACCTCGCCTTTTGGGCCTATGCACATGTTTACTCGGGCGGCTGTGCAGGACTTAACGCCTAACCCATGATTGACGGGATTGAGTTGGCAGTACTGAGTCGGCGTGTACCACATGAATTTCATGCCTAGCTTATGGGCTTTCTCAATGATTTTCGGAAGTAACTGGTTTAATGTGTCGATCTTCAGAGCGAACTCATCGGCTATTGACGGAGCACTTCCGGAGTATATTATACTGTTGCATGCGAAAACCTGTAGTCCCAGCTTATGTAAGAACTCGATGGTTTCAAAGAAGCTCTTCGCGTTGAGCTTGTTGAGAGTGGTGTTCGTGGTGATGTAGATTTGCGTTGGAATGACGTTCTTAATTCCTTCAACAGTCTCTTTCCAGCTCCCTTTAACACGCGTTATCGCATCATGTATTGCAGGATCGTGTGACTCAAGCGTAATCTGCACGAAGTCCAGTCCCGCATCTTCAAGTTTCTGTACGTAATCTTTGTCTTTTAGGCTGCGTCCGTTTGTGATTAGTCCCGTAACGATCCCCTTTTCCTGGGCGTAACGCAATAGTTCTGGCAAGTCCTCTCGTAGAGTCGGCTCGCCTCCAGTAAAGGTCAGCAAAAAGACACCAATCTTGTATACCCGGTCGATTACTTCCTTCCATTCCTCTGTGGTTAATTCAGGAGTATCATGCGGTCCACCAGTGTAGCAGTGAACGCAATTGTTCTGGCATCTGAACGTTAACGCCAGGTCCATCCGTATTGGGGCCGAGAGTTCTTGGGAGAAGGGCTCCACCTGTTCAACATCCAAGAATGATATTGGACAAACCTCTTCAGTTTGGGCTAGCGTACTTACGGTGTAGAGTATATGTTCATGGTCTTTCCGAGCGAGTTCTTCCTTGACTCGGTACATCCGCTTTATCTTCTTCACTACTTCCTCGGTTGGCATGCCCTGCATGAAGAAGAATGCGTGCGCTGTCGCTGTCTCGTTTAGATAGAGTACGGTGTTCGCGTTGATGACTAGTAGTCCCTTGCCGTCAGGCTCCACTCTTAGCTGAAGAGCCAAACCCGCATACTCGCCTCTTCCACGATACATGTATAGTCCGTGGGGAATTTCCGGCTTGCTCACGGCTTTCTTCGCTTTGCCAAGAATGCTCATGTGCTAGTACCCCCAGTCATCCCTACTCCCCCTGAGGCACACGCACAAGCGCAAGACACACAGGCACAGACGCAAGCGCAGGCTGCGCAAGCGCACGCACAACTAGAGCGGTGGTGTGCTGGTTGTCTAGATGTTTTCTGTGAGGGAGGTGGAGCAGGTATGATTGCGTTCGCAAACTTTTCCAGGTTGACGACTATGTTGTTTGCGGTACCTTCTACTGCCGTGGCTATGTTATTTGCGAAGTCTGCTCCAGGAATCTTTGGTGGAACTGTTGGTCCTGAAGGTGGCGCTGTTGTAGGTTGGTATTCTGGTCTCGGATGATAATGGTAACCATACCAGTACCAGAACCAAAGGAGCTCGGGCTCAAAGACTCTAGTTCGAAAAGCATCTTCTGTGCGAGACCCGAATTTTTCGTCAAGTAACAGCCATAGGAGCTGTTCATCGTATGCTATGGAGGCAAGCTGAGCTGTGCCCGCTTGCTCCACTTGGTCCCAAGCTTTAGCCACGATCTTCTCATAGTACTTCATTGTATCCTTTCTGCAGTAGCCACGGAGTTTTTCCTCCACGTCTTCGCGGAGTTCCACGATCACTGTTGCGAGCTTTTCTTCGCTCAAAGTTCCGTCTTTTTTTATTGCTCTTAAGAATGTGTTCTCGTAGTATCTTAGAGGCTCCTCGTGTTCTTTTACAATTTTGAGGCTTACGGAAGGCTCTGTTGAGGTTACCCAGACAGCTCTTTTCTTGAGGAGGCTGTAGAGAATTGCGGTTACGATTTTAGTGGGCTTCAGTCCAAGAAGATAGGAGGCTTCAACCGCCGTTAGACCTCGCCTTATTCCCAATGTCTCCATTCTCAAGACTGGCCTAACATAGTTTCCCTTGCGCGCGACATAGACTACGCTTCCGATGATGCCTACAAGGAGCAGGAGGACCCCGATCCACACTGCATTGTTCTTGAGGAAAGCAAGTATCCCTTTCTCTCTTACTTCGTAATGCTCAACGTATTCCTTAGGAAAGGAAACCCCACAATAAGGCAAACCATCAGTGTCGCGAGGAAACCTATCGCCAGGTTGTAGATTCCTTCTTCCCCAATAGAGGACAAGCCTGTCATCTTCAACATCAGTGCCATTCCAATCTGGGACATTGACAACTTGGTTGGTTACACCTAAAGGTAGGACGACTAGAACACGAAGCTCATATATGCTGGCGTCATCCCACCAAACTGGGGTGAACTGCATGCCTACATTGTCTGGGTTTTGATCATCTTCCCAGATCATGTGGCCAACGTTCGTTAGGAGTGTGAATCGAATGCTCTGTGTAGTGCTGATTGATGTGTAGAGATGGACCTGTGCTCTGTAGTTGTTTCCTTCGCTTGCGTCTGCTGTCTGCAGTGTGCGATTGTTTTCGTCTCTAGCTTCTCCGATGGTGAAGTCTCGTTGTGGTTGGCCTACATTTACGTAGCGGATTGTTCCTTGGTCGCAGGTTATCCCTATGTCGTATAGTAGGTCGATTGTTCCATCCTGGTTAATCCATATTTTGGCATATTCGTGGTCCAAATGGTATTGTACCTCATCTGCTTTGACAGAGTCAGGACTTAGTAGTAGAAGGGCTACAAGTGGAATTGTTGCAAGGAGCGTGATGTGTTTTATGGATTTTTTGTTCACCATTTTGGTTCCTCTGTTACCTCGAAGGTGTGTCCGCAGTATGAGCATTTTATTGATGGAACGCCGTCTATGATCTTTGTTTGGTTGATGTCGAGGCTTGCTCCACAGTTTGGGCACCTTATCGGCTGGACCTTGATTTGTCCGGGTACTTCGAGTTTCTGAATGATCTGTGTTGGTTTTTGCTTTCTTATGTAATAGAGTAATGCGAAGCTTACTATGAAGAGGAATGCACTTGTGACTAGTCGAAGTGGATCGTATGATGATGCCCAGGCGAAGATGACGCCAAAGAACAATAGAATAGCAGATATGATGTAGCCTATGATTTCAGTGGCGGACATGTCTCTTCACACAATTCCAGTTGACGACTCCCGCAGCGTCTTTTATGAATCTACAGTAACGTTAGCACTTGGCCAATTATATAAATGAATAACTTTTTCTCAAAACTGCAAACCCGTTACTCAAGTCTATCGTCATCAGCCAAACAACAAAATGCCGAAAAATCGGATCAACAGATTAGATTTGTCCCTTCCCGAATAGCATTCTATTTGGAGCCTATTTTGACTAGTACAGAAGACCCAAGTCTAGAAGCATTATACACGCACGCACAATGCTCAAAAACAAGAATATATCAGAAATCGATACATCAGAAATAGATCAGATGAGTGCACGGCTAGCCGCGCACCCACAGCAAAGCTAAGTCCAGACCTCAGCTGTCGTCAGAATCCTTGACAGTAAGGAAAGGATTCATCCGAAGAGCTTCGGAAAGCGAGGGCTTGTTCATCCCCATGGTTAAGATCTTCTTGTGAATGTGGTTCAGAGAGTTCTCGGTGCAATCCAGCAGGCTCTGCCCCTCAACGGTAAGCTCGTAGACCTTTCTTGGCCTTTCGGCTTCTAGATCCCAGCGACTCTCAACGTAGCCTTTCTCCTCAAGCTCGCTGAGCATAGGATAGATCGTGCTGGGGCCGAAGTAGACACCGAAGTTTTTCCTGATGCTGGTGATGATCTTGTACCCGTGCATAGGATGCACTCTCAGAAACTGGAGGACTACGAGATCTAGGAGTCCTCTCATGAGCTTCGTCTGGACCTCCTTCATTTTGTGCTTCATTCCTATATCCTTCCTGTACTCTTGTTCAACAGTTTTGTTGTTACACGTGTGTACGATATGTCTCTTATCGGACATATCAAGTCTTTATAGACACGAAATCATATATAAACGTTTGCACGTAACCAAGACATACGTGAGCATATCCAAGCATACAGAAATCCAGAAAAATCTACATAATCTAAATAAACTAGATTCCCCCTTAACATGAAGCAACCGGTTTTGGAAGTTGAAGAGTTGAGCGAAACCTTCAGAAAGCAACTTGTTCAACGCTTCTCCAAAAACTTCCTCGATATTCATGTTCTGAGACTCGTCCAGAAAGAACCGATGTGGGGTTACAAGATAATAAAACAAACAGAGAAACTCCTCGGTGTCAAACTGAGACACGGCGCAATTTATCCTCTCCTCAACTCACTGGAGGACGGAGGCTTCCTCAGGAGCAGAAAAGAAATCAAGGGAAGAAGGGTGAGAAAGATTTACAAGATCACATCAAAAGGAATGCAGCTCATACAAGCCTACTACGAGTATCAAAGGGAACAACTACAAGAACAAGACATTGAGGTCTAGGAGCGCCAAAATATGAGGTACGTATCCCCAAAAGAAAGTGAGAAAACTAGAGCGAATAATGAAACTAAGATGATTGAACAAGTTCAAAGGTTTTTGGAAGAGAGAAGCCGAGAAGCTCTGCAGATCGCAAAGAAGAAAATTCTGAAAGAAAAAATCGAATGTGAAGCGATTGAAGATGCTTTCAGGTATTACCTAGAAGATTGGGAAGATGTCATTCATCCCGGATTGCTTTCGATCGCTTGTGAGGCTGTGGGAGGGGACGTTGAAAAAACAGTTCCGATGCAAGTTGTCATGCTGCTGCTAACTGCAGGAGCTGACATACACGACGACATCATTGATGAGTCAAAGACAAAATATGGAAAACCCACCGTCCTGGCAAGGTTTGGCAAGGATACTGCTCTTCTTGTAGGTGATGCCCTTTTGATGAAGGCCCTAGTCCTTCTTCACAAATTGGAGAATGAATTCCCTACCGCGAAGATGAATGCCATCTGGAACACAATAGATAGTCGATTTTTCGAGTTGGGAAACGCTGAAGCCCTTGAAGCTCTTTGGAAAGGCAACATAGATCTTTCTGTGGAAGAATACTGGCGGATTCTGAGAATGAAGGCCTCAACTTTCGAAGCTCACGCGCGCATTGGCGCCGTTGTGGGAGGTGGAGAGCAAAAAATTGTTGACCTATTGGCGAATTACGGTAGGACACTAGGAATTCTGCTCAGCATAAGAGAAGACTTCATCGACGTATTTGAACCCGCGGAACTCCAGAACCGGATGAAGAATGAATGCCTGCCGCTGCCTATCCTCTATGCTTTCAAGAACCCACAGGCCAAGAAAGCGATACTGAATTACCTTTCGAAAAAAGAAGTCTCTGAAAAGGATGCGGAAACAATAGTTGATATCCTCTTCGAGGAAGATAATGTCAAAGCACTTAGAAATCAAGTCAAACAGCTAGCTGAAGAAGCCTGCACCAATATTTCTTATATGCCAAACAAAAATCTAGCTTACCAGATGAAAACACTAATTAAGGGCGCGATCGAAGATCTATAAAACATGAAATAGATCTATATCCAGAACAATCGCATCGGCTTCGCTTTCTTTTCCTTCTTTGCTTTCTTCTTTCCCATGATTGCTCTCCAATTGAATTACTGTTCTACAACTAATTTATAAGTTTTGTTGAACACAAAAACAGTTTTCTTTGCAGGTCGTGAGCGAAAACTGAACGTGCATCGACAAATATTTTATCTCCACAATGCCTTATAAACAAACTGAGTTGGGGGGGAATGGCTAGAAAATCTGTTACCAAGAGCGTTCTCTTGCGAAGAGATTTTCTTGCTGTAATTGTTGTCGTCGCAAATGCTTTCTCATGGTATTTTCCGTTATATCTCTTTTTTGAGAGTATTTTAGGGGAATTTCAGGGTGAATACACTGTCTATTCAGTAGCATTCGGAGTTCAACTCGTGGCTATTGTTGGTTCTGCAATAGTAGGCACAGCTTTGGCGAAGAGATTTCCAAGTCGAGATGTATTTCTGTCTGTTTGGATGTTCATTGGCATCATAGCTTCTATGCTGATGATCACACTTGAGACATTCAGGATCGAATACATTCTGGCGGTTTCTTTTTTTTCGGGCATTTCGTTAGGATTTGGTTTCCCGTCTTGCCTTGCATATTTCGGAGATTCTAGTGTCGAAGAAAATAAGGGAAGGTTAGCAGGGATCACGTATTTTGTATCATGTCTCGGCATTCTCTTCGTAGGCTTGACTCTCACGTTCTCTACGATTTTTGTTGGCGCATTGATACTTACCGCGTGGAGAGGAATTGGCTTATTCTTTTTTCTCCTTGCCAGATTAAACCAAGATTATAACAAAGAAGATACTATTGACGTGTCCTACAGATCAGTTATATTTGACAGACGTTTTCTCTTGTATCTCGTTCCGTGGATTATGTTCTCTCTGATAAACTTTCTCGAAGCACCCGTATTGACGACTTTTTTCGGAGAAGACTTTGCCTCATTTGTTCCAATTGCAGAATTCGGGATTGGCGGATTTGCTGCATTAATAGGTGGTTGGTTCGCTGATTCAGTTGGTCGAAAACGGGTAGTTATCTTTGGTTTCATAATACTTGGAATTGGTTACGCTGTGCTAGGACTTCTTCCAACCGTCTTTCTTTCATGGTATTTGTATATCATCTTGGATGGCGTTGCTTGGGGAATCCTTTCATTGACATTCTATTTGATCATATGGTCAGAACTTGCTGGAACGCGAATCAAGGAAAAATACTACTTGATAGGTGTGCTACCGCATCTGATTTCTAGCTATATACAAAAACTATTTACACCTTATGCAGAATTGATCCCTGTCTCAGCAGCCTTCTCGTTAGCAAGCTTCTTTTTGTTCTTGGCAGTTTTGCCTTTGATTTATGCTCCCGAGACTTTGCCTGAGAGAAAAATAGAGCTTAAGCGTCTCAGAAAGTACGTCAGGAAGGCCCAGGAAACTGAGGAGAAGTATAAGAAAGACTAGAATTCGCCTACTTTTTTGGCTATTTTTTCTAGGGCGTTTGTGAATGGATGTTCTGGTTTCTCCTTGGCGAAGATGCATGTTCCACCTGCTCGTAGTACGTCGCAGAAGCAGGGAATAGCATCAATGATGGGCAGGTTGTGTAGCTCGGTGAATCGCTTGAAGAAATTCCTCTTCTCCGTTTCAGACGACAGTATTTCGATAGGCACCTTGTTCAAGACGATTCCAGCCTTCTTATCAAAGAGCTCATAAAGTTCTTGAATCATTCGTTGGGTCCCTTTGATATCAGATTTATCTATGCTTGTCACAACTAAAACGCCGTCTGCACTGACTATGGCATTTATCGACGAATACTGAAGCCCCGGGCTCGTGTCTAAAATAAGAAAGTCAAGATGCATATCATTGAGGAGGGAATTCTTAAGCGACAAAAGACGCCCCAAGGCTCTCATCTCCCACTTCCTGTCTTTAGCTGACATCTCCCGAATGGCCTCGGTTGCAGGATCGGCTAATCCAACCAGAAACCTTCCATTTCCATCATGAGGATTGGAAAGATTTACCAAAACGCGATCAATTTCACAAGCGCCATTAAGATAATCATTCAACCAGTATTCGCTCTTATTCTTCTGGAATACCGCGTGAAGGCTCGGAGCGCGGAAGTCTAAATCAAGCAGACAGAGTCTTTTGCCTTGTTTGGCGTAGGTGGCTGCCAAGTTAACCGAAAGCAACGTTTTTCCTGTTCCACCTTTGTAGGAGTGGAGTGCTATTATTTTTCCCATGGTTTCTCACCCATTTTTTCTTTCTCAACGTAGAAGTAGGCTTTACGTCCCCGCCTTTCCTTTTTCAGGTATCCCATCATAACGAGCTGGTTCAAGTAGCTACTCTCGACGGCTCTTGCTCTTGCTGTCTGTTGAGACACCTCTTCGGCTGTTGCCTCACCAAGCTTGCACAGCGTGACCGCCGTCTTTCTTAGGTGATCTGGCAGAGATAGGAGAGTCATAACATCCAAGGCGTCGGGTATCGTTTCGGTCTCGCTTGGATTATGCCTCGTTATATCTATCATCACGTCCATCTTTTCGTTCAGTCGCTCGAGGCTCTCCTTTATTTTCTGTAGCAACCTGGTTTGGCTATTTGCGGCTTTCATGTAGCTCATAGTATGGTTTCCCGACGTGTTTAACGCATCTACACTGAAGTCTATCTATAGCATCTATTAAGTCTTACGATATTGTTATATGGATTAGAAGCGCAGAGACGGTGGGCAGTTTCATAACTACGCAGCGACGAAACGATTTGAAGGGAGAAAAAGTTCTAGAGGAGTTGGGCAGGGATCTTTGAGGGCTCTTCCTCGCCGATTGGGAGTACGGTTTTCAGTTCTCTGAAGTATTTTAGTACTCTTCTTCCGCCGTCTGTAATGGCATAGACTGTTCTTTTCTTGCCTATGGTTCTCTCTTCAACCAGATTGCTTTCGGTTAGGAAATCTAGGAATTCCTTTAGAACACTACAGTTCACGTTCGCCTTGTACATGATGTGGGTTAGCTTTAGAGGGCCACGTTGGGCTAGGACTTTAAGAATGTCTATGTGCATCTCGAGCTTCGATCTTCGCATCTTCCAGTCCTCTAGGTTTGTTTTGTGGTGGTCTGTATAAATGATTTATGGATTCCAAGTATGTTTTCCAGGTTTGCCGATTTTTGTGTGACTTGGATTCTTGTTAGAGCTGTTAGGCGGTTCTGTAAGGCTGTGATGAGGTCATCGGTTAGGATTTGTTGGAATTCTGCGGAAAGGTGGCTTATTTGACCCTCTAGAGTTCGTATGAGCCTTTTCTGAAGCTCTTTCCTCTCCTTTTGAGATAGGGGATTTTCCAATTCTTGGTCTCCGTTTCTTGTGTTGAGTGGTGTTTTGGGGTTTGGCTTTTAACTGTCTTATGAATTTGGAATATGGATTTTGGGTCTTTTTGAGATTTTAGTGTTTATTGTGTCAGCTAATGGCGTATATGCTGGATGAGGAATCTGTCGAAAAAACATTGGTTTCAACGTTCTGTCTTTAATAGCCTTCAAACGTGCCAGAAGTCGCAAGTTGCGGTATCCTTTTGCAAAGAATGTGATTTACCTTCTTCTCTCTGAGTCTTCTTCAAAAGTGATGTTGCCTATGCGTGTAGAATCATTCGAAGCATAAACGAGGCGTTCTATGGAGAGTTGATTGGAAAAGGGTGTTTTTGGACGTTAAGTGGGGTAGAGAAGGATGGACACGTGTTCCTTAGAAAAGGTAAATACACACCAAGAGACTTAACCAAACGGTGAAAATCGAGTGAAAATAGCGGTTTCAGGCAAGGGTGGGGTTGGCAAAACCTTGGTTGCTGGTGTCCTTGCCGAATTTCTTGTTAGAAGGGGATTTAGGGTTCTGGCCATAGACGCAGATCCCGCCCCAAACCTAGCCTTGACACTAGGCATACCGCTAGATGAGTCGATTGAAATTGTTCCAATATCCGAGAATAAAGAGCTAATAGAGTCGAAGACTAAGACAGATTTTGAAGGGGTCTACCGCCTCTCCTTCACCGTCGATGATATCATCGAAAAATTCGCTGTGAAATCTCCATACGGCGTGAACTTGCTTGTTATGGGTACGGTCAGGTCGGCGGGCCAAGGATGCACGTGTCCTGCAAACGCCGTAATTAGGGCGCTTCTTCGACATCTGCTAGTTGCGCACGATGAAGCAGTTGTTATGGACATGGAGGCGGGAGTGGAGCATATGGGCAGGGGAACAGCTAGTCATGTCAATACGATGTTGATTGTTGCTGACCCAGGCATGAAGGCACTAGAGACCGCTAAAAGGATTTACCGATTGGCAAATGATGCTGGCTTGAAAAGGATCTTCTTGGTTGGAAACAAGGTTACAAGCGCGAAAGGAGAGCAAACGATTAAGGAATTTGCAGCCCGTAATCGTATTCCCCTACGTGGGCTGATACCGTTTGATGATATGCTTTTGAACGCAGACATGCTTGGAGAGACCCCTCTCAGGCACGCTGATGACTCAAAGGGCCTTGCAGCCATCCATAGATTGGGCGAGAAACTAATAGAAGAAGCAACTTCATAGGGATTCTTAAATAATCTGCTATGTAAAGACTAGTTTGCCTAAGGGAGAAGTGGATTCATGGATCCGTCGGAGAAGAGAGTCATAGGTTCTCTCCTGCTCTTGTCAGGCTTAACCTTTCTAGTAGTGGGATTATATGCAGGTCAGTTGAATTACATTATGGATGTCATGAAGAGGATATTTGAGACGGCTGTTGCTGGAGTTCCCTGAACCAGAGATCTGCACGAACTCTTCTGATTATTCTACCTTTATGCCCTTGCATTCGCTATCTCAAAGAAAATGGAGTTAGTCTGGTAGTGGAGAATCGAATACGCCTGCAATCAGAAGTGGGGAAGGAGAGAGAAGCTGTTCTTCAGGTTGAAGAATTAATGCTGGTTTCAGCCAGGACGGCCCCAAAATCTGGCGGCGTAGATGACATCTCGACAGCTATTGTCTAGGCTTATCCTGAGCGGGCGCGACAAACGTGAATGGAAAAGTCATCTTTTATGTTCGCTTTGTTTTGAGAAGTTCCTCATGCAGACTGAGAATCTTTGGATTGGCTCTCATAACATCCATGGAGGTAACTATTCCCACAAGTTTTTCATCCTCTACAACAGGCAGTTTCTTAATTTTCCTACTTACCATGAGTCTGGCGGCTTCCTCAACACTGACATCCCCACTGATCGTAACCAGCTGTGGGGACATTATGTCCTTGGCTTTGACAACACTTGGATCAAAGAATGGCTCGGCTATACTGCGCATGATGTCTCTCTCAGTTATGATTCCAACTGGTCTTTCTTCTTCAACGACCAGCACGGAGCCTATTCCAAACTTGTTCATCTTTTGGACTACATCCTTGACGGTGGAGAAAGGCCTAACCGTTTTCACATTTGTAGTCATAGCTTCTCTCACGAGGAGAATTCCAGACATTGCAGTTTCCTCAACCTAAAGCTTCTGAATATCTGGCATTTTATTCTTACTGTATTTATGCATAGCTAGCCAGCCTGCGCTTTCTCGTGCATTTTCTCTAGCGTCCACCTGATGGTTGATTTGAGTTCCCTCGACCTCTCATCTCGAACGTTCTTTATGGTTATCTCTCTGATCTCATCTCCGTCACGTGAGATGTCGTACGAAAGTATCTTCTCCGGAGTGATCTCCCCACTCTCTGCAGCCTCTCGATCCTTCTCTTGCATCTTCGCCAAGACTCTCTCCACAAGGAAGGACATGAAAGGCGGGGTGTTAACGTTGAAGCCCTTCTCCTCAGCCAGCACAACCCGCATGGAATCCTCTGCAATGTATAGATTGGCAAGGAGATTGCCGCCCACGGTTTTCAACGGGACGACGCTCTCATAATCCTCAGGGCGTCTTGGAGACGTCTCCATGACTGCTTCAGGCGGTCTCAGAACTTTCGCCTTCCTAAAGCCCTTCTCCAGCAACGATGAATCAACATACTCAAGTAAGACTCGCAGCCCCTTCAGTTCGGTCTCTGCCTCTTTCACACGCTTTTCCAACAAAGCCTTAAACTCAGCTAGCCGCCTCACCGTCACCTCGTCTTCTTTTTCCGCCATCCGGTTTACCCTTCTTTCACAAGATGCGTTGTGTCCTTATCAAGGCTTCCTGTAAACTAATTAAATAATGCGCCCTTCCTATTACAGAGAAGAATGTACGACTTCACTCTTTTAGTTTCGTGTGCGTGGGGCGCCTACGAAAGAGCAAGAAAAGAAATTCTGCAGATTCTGAGGAAGCTAGATGATCAGGAGCCTTTGGTGAAGCGCACAGCCGCCAGGGGGATAATCGGAGTGAGAACCACAGTAGATTCGCGGGAAGTCATCCAACGACTGCGCGAACTCTTTCATAAAGATCCATTTCTAATTCAACACACGCTCAAGTGGGTGCCGGTGGACCTGTGGACAAGCTCCGCGACGGACTCTATGAGAGAGGGAATTGTAGCGCTCAAAAAGAAAATCCACAGCGGTGAGAGGTGGCGCATGACCGTGGAGAGGCGCCGATACACCAGATTCCACAAGATCGAAATAATAAGGGAACTGGCCGATCTGATAGACGAAGAGGTCGATCTGGAAAATCCAGACAAGATCCTTCACATCGAGATAGTGGGAAAGTACGCTGGATTATCCGTTCTGGCTCCCCAAGACATCTTCTCAGTGGCGAAAACTTATGGCTAGTGCTTCACCAAGTCTTCGACAACCGAATTTTCGGCTATCCTCATGTTGGGCCAGATTCTAGCGCCCTTACGAAGCTTCGCAGAGACACCAATTTCACAACCAGCACCGACTATGGACATCTCGTCGATCTCAACACGTGGACCCACCTTGCATTTCTCAGCAACAACACAATGATTCAGATATGAGCTCTCGCCTATCTCAGTCTCTTCATAAATCAATGAGCCAGTCACTTGTGCCTCCTTCCCAATCATAACATCTGATCCGATTACAGAGTTTGCAGAGATCTTTGAGTTACGCCTGATGACACAGCCATCTCCAATCACCACTGGACCTGTTATCTCAGCTCCACTCTCTATCTTTGTTCCTTCTCCGATCTCAACTGGTCCTTTAATAGAAGCTTTCCTGATTTCAGCATTCTCCGCCAACCTGTTGTCCTTTGACCTGCTTAAGACCCATCGAACGGCTTTCATATAGTTCTCAGGAACCCCAATGTCAACCCAGAATGCACTGGCGAGATACCCGAAAATCTTCTCACCTGAGCTCAGCAGTTTCGGAAAGACGTCCTTGGCGAAATCATGCTCGATGCCACTAGGTATGTAGTCTAGCACCTCTGGTTCCAGTATATATAGGCCGACACTGGCGAAATCGCTGAAAAACTCCTCTGGACGAGGCTTCTCCTTGAATCTTAGGACTCTGTTGCGTGAGTCTAACTGGGCGATCCCGAATTGATGAGGTCTGTCAACTGGGAGCAGGGCTATTGTGGCGACTCCTCCTTTTTCTCTGTGAAAGTTCAGTAAGTGCTTAAATTTCATTTCTGTGATGTTGTCGCCCTGAATGACCGCAAAGATTTCGTTCAAATATTTCTCACTGTTCTTCACAGAGCCGGCGGTTCCCAAGGGCTTCTCTTCTTCAGGATAGACAAGCTTGACTCCGAATTCTGAGCCGTTGCCAAAGTAGCCTATGATCTGCTCTCTGAGGTAATTCGTGGTCACTATCACATCATTTAATCCCTCCCCAGCTGCGGATTTTATTATGTATTCAAGAATCGGCTTCCCAGCCAAGGGTAGCATAGGTTTGGGTCTAGTGTTAGTGAGGGGTCTCAGTCTATTTCCATAGCCACCTGCGAGTACAACTACTTTCATGGTCGACCAACGTCAATAATCATGATGATCGAGCGACATAAGAAGACCCGTTATGTGCCGCCACCAACTACAGACTTCAGTTTATTTATGAAGCATGCGACGAGCTGGCTTCAGCTCGACTCCGCATCTGTCCTCCAAGAAATTCTCAAACTCTCGGAAGACCTGGCTCTCTGTCATGTTTAACTTCACACAGACAGGTTTGCCTTCATAAGCCCAACCTAGGTCGTATATGGCGATTCTGCTGGAAAGCACGGGATTGTTCAGGACTCTCTGTATCAGTTCTTCAGGTGGGGTTTGTGGGAACAACCAAGCCGTGTATGAGACGTCCACAACATGGTAGGAAAGGCCCTGGCGAACAGCGCATTTTTGATTCAAAGCAACCTTTTCAAATGTCGACGGATGGATTGTTCGAATCCAAAGAAGGTTGTGATAATCATCATTTATCTTAACCCAGTCTTCATGTTCAGAAATTTCCCAACCTCTCGATTTACATAAATCTTTAAAATTTTTGAGTAGTTCCCAAATCTTCGGAATAGATAAAACACGACTCATAGAACGCACCAATTAAGTAGTTATATAGAGGTTTGTTCTATTTCGATTGATTTAAGGTTAATGGACAAAAATGTTGTAAAAATGTGGCAATGGAAAGAGTTTTTTGAAAGAATGTCGAAAATCTACTTCTGCGTCTACAATTTTCCGAACAAGACTTTTCCATGAAGCTCCAGAGATCCTTTGTATTTTCTCGACAACAAAGCATATAATTGCAGATAGTTTACTTACTCATTGGCTCAAGGTCAAGATCATGAAGATAAAAAGTGAAGCGGTGGTCCTTGACGACTTAGACCTGGAGATTCTTCAGGCTCTGGAGGAGAATTCGAAGCGGACTTATACGGAGATTGGTCGTCTCTTAGGCGTGGCGCACTCGACGGTTTACGACCGCATCAGAAAAATGGAGAAACAGGGCATTATCAGAAAGTACAGCGTGATCTTGGATCTGGAGAAGGCCGGAGTTAAGTACATCACTGCCGTAATGACGGTGTTTACAGATCCTAAGGAAAGCGAAAACGTCGCAAAGAGACTATCAGGGTTAGAACAGGTTCTGGAGGTTTCGACATCGCTCTCTGAGGAACTGCTGATAATAGCAAAGGTGGTCGCTGAAGACCAGGAGAAGCTTCACTCGTTCATCGCTCATTCGGTTGCACCGCTTCCAAGCGTGTTGAGAATCCGAACTTCAATCGTGACCAGAAAGTACAAAGAAGAATGTGCAAACAGTTTTCTTCAGTCGAGAGGGAGTTAGAGTTGATCGAGATGAAGAGATTTCGAAGATTATTTATGAATGAAGTTGACATCACTAAGATGTGGGGCCACTAGGTTATGTTGACTTCGCCCGCCGCTAGAATTCTCAGGAAACTGCCAAGGGAGAATGCGTTCTACTTCTTCACGTCTATTGGGAACTACATTGGCGAGAAGGCGGCGTCTCTGGAGGAATTTGTGGAGAGAGTCCGAGAGGTTAATGTCAAATCGTTAGAGTTTCACCTCTATCGGGGGGATTTTGAGAGGTGGACGGACCAAACCCTCGAAGATCGGGAGTTGGCTGAGAGGATTAGAAGCTTGAAAAGTCTAAGTCCATTAGGGGATTCCTTGCGAGATCAGCTTCTTCTGATTGTTTCGAAGCGATATCAACGGTTGAAAGGCCAGTCTGCAGCTGAGTCTATGTGATTCTGAAGAAGCGATGTTAGGGTCTGCGGGGCCTGTGTGTGCAAAATTGGTAACTTTTGGTAACTTTTAATTGTTTCTGGTTGTTTTTTGTGGGTGGTGGTTGTGGTGGAGGAGTTTGTGGCGCGGGTGTTCAGCGGGGGGAAGGTGACCGTTCCGAAGCGTTTGCGGGAGGTGTTGGCGGTGGCGGATGGGGATTATGTTCGGTTGGCGGTGGTGGAGGTTATGAAACAGGAAGGTAGGAGGTGGGTGCGGAAACGGGTGCAGTCCTGAGGCGTCTGCGTTAGACATGGTTTTTTTGGTTTGATTTTTTAGTTCTTTGTTGCAAATTTGTTTATTTGGTGGTTTTGCGCCTTTCTAGGTGAGTTTTGCGGATGGCGAGGTGAGGCTGGGGGTTGAGCGCGTTGAAGCATGGGTTCTTCCGGAGGGGGTTCATGCTCTGTGATCGGTGTGTGTTGAATACGCGGTGCGAACGTTTTGAGCCTGGTGGGGCTTGTGGGGTGGAGCGGGAGGCGTATGATGGGCTCGTTTCGCAGCTGATGAGCCAGTACGAGCTAGAGGGTCTTGCGGATGAGATTTTGGCGGGTCGGGTTGCGATGTATCTGATTCGGATTGCCCGCGCGGAGGCTTATGAGTCGGCGATCGGCGTCACAGACAAGCTGGTCTTGTGGGGGCGGTACATCCGTGGGTTGGATAATACGCTGCGGGGGGTGATGCGGGATTTGGCGGTGACCAGGGCGAAGCGGAAGCAGCTGGAGAAGGGCGAGGAGTTGATGGTCAGTCTGGATGAGCTGCTCAGGAAGTCTGTGCGGAAGTCGGAGCCTAGGAAGCGGGCATCCTTCCGGGGGCAGAAACAACGCGCAAGTCGCGCGTCTATGAGCGTGGTGTGGACCGATTGGAGGAGGGAAAGTCAAATGCTTCGGCGAGGTAGTGTGACGGTGGACATGGAGGATGAGGCGGAAGAAGATTCCTAGGAAAGCTGTGGAGCGGTTGATGAAGCATTGCGAATGGCTGAGTAAAGGGTCGGAGCGGACGGCTGCTGAGATTTTCGAGGAGTATTTGGGGTTGATGCGGAAGCATGCGGAATATTTTTTCCGTGACCCTTGGCCAAAGCAGTATGATTTCGAAGCGGCCACCACATTCGCGGATGCAGACCTTGAATTTCTGAGCGATGGGACGGAGGGGGAATACGCCGAGAGGTTTAGAACTCTGTTGCTGAAGAAGAACATCAATTTGGAGCATGGTTTCATGCAGCTCATTGGGCCCTTCTGGACTTGGCAGGCGTTTCATGACGAGTTTATCCGTCCCACCTACGTGCCAGTGCAGGAGGTCTTTGATGCGCTGAGTGAAGGCGATCACGACGCTAGGAGCGTTCTGGATAAGTTAAAGGAGACGTTTAGTATTTGGTTGATTCACGACGGACTGGTTGACTTGGCGGAGCACAGGTATCTTGAGAAGAGTGTAGCTCGCTTGCTTGCAGGTTTGCTTGAGCTGTTGCATGCGGATGAGGGGTTGCCGGCGTGCCACAACTATGGGTGCGAGTCAAAGCGAAAAAGGCTACATAACAAAAGCGATTCCGACAAGAACTTTTGAAGAAGCGCTTCCACGTGAATCTGGTTTGTTATTTCAGGGTGTCTTTGATGCCTTTCGTCAGGTTCCATTTGGGTTCGAAGTTTAGCAGTGTTTGGGCCTTAGAGATATCGTAGACGAAGACGGAGAAGTCGAAGATGCGGGCTGGTTTGATTTCCATAGTGAGGCTGGTTTGCATGGCGTCGATGCAGAGTTCGCAGACGTCTTTGATGCTGGTGGCTCGGCCGGAGCCGATGTTGTAGGCTTGGCGGGTGTGTTCGGTTTCGAGGGCGAGAAGGTTTGCGTGTACGACGTCTTTGATGTAGATGAAGTCGTTGGTTTGTCTTCCGCCGAAGACTGTGGGTCTTTTGCCTTCTTTGATGCGTTTGATGAAGGCGCCGACGGCGCCCCAGTCTTTGCCTTTTCCGTAGATGTAGCCGTAGCGCAGAATCACGTATGGCAGGCTTTCGCCGTAGAGGAAGATCCAGTCTTCCCCCTGTTTCTTCGTTAGGCCGTAGACGCTTTGGGGCTCTCTGTTGGCGTCTTCGCGGATAGGAATAGGAGCGTCATGGCTGTAGACAGAGCCGGTGGAGCTGTAGACGAGTCTTTCAGCTTTTTTCTCGATGCATGCTTTGATGATGTTGATTGTCCCTTCGACGTTCACTCTGGTGGCGTTTTGAGGGTTTCTTGTTGCGTCGCCGAATCGGGCGATGGCGGCTAGGTGTAGCACTTTGTCGCCTTTCTGAAGGATTTCTTTGAAGTCTTTGTCCAGTATGTTTCTGGTGGTTATTATGCAGTGTTTGTCTCCTGTGAATTGGGCTTTCAGTTTGGAGTCTTTGAGGTCTGTAGCCAGCACATCGTAGCCGGCGTCGAGCAGCCCTCTCACGGTATGTAAGCCCACGAAGCCGTTTGCACCCGTTACGACCACTCTTGCTGAGTCCAGTTTCGACAGCGTCCTTTCATCTATTTTTGAGGAATTATGGAGATACTATTGCTTGGATATAATAGGTTTGGGTCGCTTCTTTGTTGAAGACACTTGGGACCTACGTGGGCATGCCGATGCCTACGCCGCGGTAGGAGAAGCCGGCTTCCTTGCAGTCTCTCGGATTGAAAACGTTTCTGCCGTCGACTATTACGAGTGTGGCGAGGAGTTCTTTGAGGCGGTCTAATGCGATGTTGAAATAGTCTGTGTGCGGGGTTACGATGACTACGCAGTTCTTGTTTTTGAGGGCGTCTTCTAGGTGCTCTGTGAGGGCTATGCCTTCAAACTCTTTGACGTACGGATCGTGTACCACGATTTCTTTGCAAAGGTCTTTGAGGAGGTTGTAGAGGGGCATTGTCGGCGTGTTCCTTGTGTCGTTGGAGTCTCTGGTGAAGGCGAGGCCGAGGATGCACACTTTGGCGTCCTGTAGCTTCAGGTCTTTTTCAGCTAGTGCTTCTGTTATCAGATCTCTCATGTGTTGGGGCATGAAATCGTTCATCCTCCGGCTCTCGACGAGAATCTTGGGGGCGAACGCGAAGGTGCCGTAGGCGTCTAGGCTGTGTTTCAGTAGCCATGGGTCTTTGGGGATGCAGTGGCCGCCGACGCCTGCTCCGGGGATGTGCAGCATTCTGTAGGGGTTTTTCGAGGGGTTGGAGGGGTCGTTGGGTAGGGAGTTTACGAAGCGTCTGACGTCGTGGACGTTGACGCCGAGGCTCTCGCATATTAGGGCGATTTCGTTTGCGAAGGCGATGTTGACGTCGCGGTAGGTGTTTTCGGTGACCTTGGCTACTTCTGCGGTGAGACAGTCTGATGGGAACAGCTCTGCCTTGATGATGTTCTTGTAGAAATCGATGCCGCGTTGGGTGCCTTCCGGGGTCAGTCCTCCCACGATCCTCGGCATGTATTCTAGGTTGTGGAGTAGGCGGCCTACTGTGACACGTTCGTACGAGTACACAAGGTTGAAGTCTTCGCCTGCCTTCATTCCAGAGGCTTCTTCCAACATCGGTTTTACGATGTAGTTAGTGGTTCCAGGAGCTACTGTAGATTCTAGAATGACCATTGCTCCCTTTTTCATGTGTCTTCCAACGGCTTTGGAAACTTCTTTCAGTGAGTCGTATCGCGGCACACGGTCCTCATCAACTGGCGTCTGAACATCAATAAGAATTACATCAGCTTTCTCACAGACAGAGATGTCGTCGGTGACTCTGAAGCTGCCTTTCCTCACCACCTTTTCAATGAGCTCTGGCAGGCCTGGTTCGTCGCCTCTGATGGGGCATTTGCCTGCGTTGAGATAATCGATCTTCCACCCTGACCTTTTGGATCTTCGCTGGACGCCGATGACGTTGAAGCCGTTTACATCGGCTAACATGGCAGCTGCTGGAATGCCCGTGTATCCCATTCCAATTACTACGATCTCCAAGATAGTCACACCTTCATACGTAACCAAATCTAGTAAGATAAGGATGAAGTTATCAAGAAAACGATTGAGTTTGTAGTTTTGCTGTAATATATTGGATATCTTTTTCGTTGACCGACGGGTGGACCGGTAGACTAAGAACTCGCCTGCATGATTCCTCAGTCACTGGACAAATCTTTTTGTCATAACCTAGCTTGCGGTACGCAGATTGTTTATAAATTGGCATGGGGTAGTGGACAGCTGTGCCGATGCCCATTTCCTTCAAATGATCAGCGAGCTTGTTTCTCTCCAGTGGATAGTCGTCCTCTACCTTGACCACATACTGGTAGAAGACATGTTTAGCGTATTCCTCTACATAAGGAGGGGTCAGACCGTGGAGATTCTCTATTCCTTCATCTAGCTTCTCTGCGTTCTTCATTCTTTTCTCGTTACGTTCTTCAAGTTTGCCGAGTTGCACGAGTCCAATAGCGGCGGACAGCTCTGTCATGCGGTAGTTATATCCGATTATGGTGTGGTGGTATTTTTCGGTTTGACCGTGGTGTCGGAGTAGACGGATTCTTTTGGTCACTTCGCTGTTGTTTGTGGTGATCATTCCTCCTTCGCCTGTTGTCATGTTTTTTGTGGCGTAGAAGCTGAAGCATCCAATATCTCCTAGACTGCCGGTTTTTTGCTCTTTGTATTCGGCTCCGTGTGATTGGGCGGCGTCCTCTATCACGTAGATTTCATGATCTTGGGCAATCTCTTTCAGCTCATCCATTTTTGCTGGTTGTCCGAACAGGTGTACGGGTATTATTGCTTTCGTTTTTCCAGTGACCTTTTCATTCACATCTGCAGGGTCTATGTTGAAGGTTTTTTGGTCGATGTCTGCGAATACAGGTTTTGCGCCGTGGAATAGCACGCAGTTGCTGGTGGCTATGAAGGAGAAGGCTGGAACTATCACTTCGTCGCCGAGATCTAGCTTGAGGGCTTTTAGGGCGAGGTCGAGGGCGATGGTTCCGTTTGTGACGGCTACGGCGTGTTCTACACCGATGTAGTCTGCAAACGCCTCTTCGAACGCTTTGATCTGCTTTCCTTGAACCAGCATGCCGGATCGGAGGACCCCTCTTATGGCGTCCTCTTCTTCTCTTCCTAGGAGTGGTTTTGCGATCGGTATTTGTCGCTTCATATTAAAATTACCGTTCATCCTGCAATTTTGCATACTCTTCTTTCGGTATCTCGTATTTCTCGTCACAAATGGGACAGACCATCAAAACATCTTTCTGATGCTCTTCTTCTTTTGTGAGTCTTCTGCCGCATTTGCAGACAAACCCTCTGATTTTGGCTGGGTTTCCATAGGTGAGAGCATGCGGTGCGATGCCTTTTGTCACTATGCTGCCGGCGCCTATCATAGCATATTCCCCGATTGTTAGGCCGCAGATTACGACTGTGCCGGCTCCTATGGATGCGCCTTTTTTCACCAAGGTTGGCACGATTTTCCAGTCGGTGCTGTGACTCCTTGGGTAGAGATCGTTTGTGAAGGTGACGTGGGGGCCTACAAAGACGTCGTCCTCGATCTTCACTCCTTGATAGAGGGTTGCTCTGTTCTCGAGTTTTACACGGTTTCCGATCTTGACGCCTTTTCCTACGTAGACAGAGTATCCAAGCACGCATTCTCTGCCTATCTCTGCGTCTTCCCTTACGTGGACAAAGTGCCAGACCTTTGTGCCGTCTCCGATTCTCGCCGTCTGTTCAACGATCGCCGTTGGATGAACGTAAGCCTTATTCACAGAGGAACCTCCATCTAATTGAAAGCTTGACACATAAATAACGCTTTAGCGTTTTAGAAGGATGCGGAGAGAGGTGCACAAAACATGAAGATTGCACTTGTCATTGGGGCGAGGCCTCAGATCATCAAGTCGGCGCCGATAGTCCACGAGGCGTCTGGGGATGTTGAGGTAGAGTTTCAGCTGGTTCACACTGGGCAGCATTATGATTTTGAGATGTCGCGGATATTTTTTGGGGAGTTGGAGTTGCCCGATCCCGTGATTAACTTGGGCGTTGGGTCTGGATCTCATGCTTGGCAAACAGGTAAAATGATGATTGGACTTGAGGGGGCCATTGAGAAACTAAGACCTGATGTTGTTTTGGTTCCTGGGGACACGAACTCTACGTTGGCTGGGGCGCTTGCGGCTGTGAAGCTTCAGGTGCCAGTGGCTCATGTGGAGGCTGGGGCGAGGAGCTATGATCTGAGGATGCCGGAGGAGGTTAATAGGCGGTTGACAGATCATTGCTCACGAATGTTGTTTGCGGCAACAGAGAATTGTGTGAAGAACCTGCTGAAAGAGGGGACAATCGAGGATCAGATACATCTTTCGGGCGATACTATGTATGATGCTTTATTGAGGCATAAGGCTGGGGCTCTCAGAAGTCGTATTTTGGAGGAACTTGGTTTAGCGGTGGGTGAATATGCGGTGCTTACGGTTCATAGACCTGAAAACGTGGATGACCCTGAAGCTCTAAAGGCCATAATGGAGGCAATGATTGAGCTGAAGGAATTGCCAATAGTTTTTCCGGCTCACCCCAGGACTATGGAGAGATTGAAAGCCGCGGGTTTGTTAAGGAGAGTGAAAGAGGCCGAGCATGTGAGGCTTGTTGATCCTTTGGGGTATCATGAGATGCTTCGGTTGGTGAAGGACTCTAGGATTGTCTTCACCGATTCTGGTGGATTACAGAAGGAAGCTTTCTGGCTTTCTACTATGTGCATCACTCTGAGAGAGAGGACAGAGTGGGTGGAGACTGTAGAGTTGGGCGCCAACATGCTTGTAGGGAATAACAAGAATATGATTGTTCGAAAAGTAAGAGAATGCCTTGCTACGGAGGGTTCAGAAACAAGGCTAGCAGGGTTGCCTAAGCTCTTTGGGGAAGGAGATGCTTCATCAAAAATCATCGAGGCGCTGAGAAAGATCTGCTAGTCTTTCCTATGTAAACGCCTGAGGATCCAACTTGATAGCTCAAGCCTTCCTTGGCGATTTCTGCCACGCTGTCACCAAAACAGCAAATTGTGCCCGCGGTGTGGACGACGAATAGATATATTGTTACACCATTTTATAAGAAACCAAGATCATCTCATGTAGTCTGCTGCCATGGAACTGGTGAAAATGGAAGAAATAAAGGAGATGGATTCGGCGCGCCTTGCCAAGGGTTCTGCCTACCTCGTAACTCAAAGCGTTGCCACGACGATAATCGGCACGGCTGCGTTGGCTTTTTTTGCGAGGGCGCTGACACAGGCCGAGATTGGCGTTACTGTAGCCTTGACGCTCACTTTGGAGATGGCTCAAGTGTTGGCTGATCTCGGATTCAGCAGTGGACTGACAAAATATGTGGCTGAATACAGAGGAAAAGAAGTGGACTACACGTTCATGTCATTCGGGGCGGTTTTGGTGAAAGTTCTTATATCTGGGTTTGCAGGCGCCTTGGTTGTTTTGACAGCTCCATGGTTGTCGGGATTTTTGCTAAGAAGCAAAGAATATGCCTTTTTGTTTCAGTTGCTTAGCATAAACCTCCTTGCGCTTTGCTTGAGTACTACGATAAATTATCTTCTCTTGGGGGTGAATAGGATACGGGAGATGGCGATTTTGAACATAATCATGGTTTTGGTAGGGAAGATGTCCGCCGTCGGCTTTCTGATATTAGGATTTGGGCTGGATGGGCTCGTCATTGGTTCGACTTTGGGCGGCCTAGCTCACGTTATTCCGGGCTTCTTGATTTTGATAAGAAACAAGTATGTTAGAATTCATCAAATTAGAGAGGTGATCCCCTACCTGAAGACGTTGGCAAGGTTTTCATGGCCGCTTTTTCTCACTAGCATTATTTTCCTCTTCTACAACTGGTTCGATCGGGCTTTTCTGCTTGCCTTTGTATCCTTGAGCGACGTTGCAGTTTATAGTGTGGCCATTAAAGCATTCAGTGTACTCTCTGTTGTCTCCTTAGCCTTGACCAATACTTTGTTTCCATATTACAGTGAAAAGTATGGAAAAGATGAACAGCAGAGAATTATTGAAGGTGTACGTGGGTCCTCTCGTTACATCGCACTGCTCTATACACCACTTGCCTTGGGGCTGATGGCTACCGCAGGCTCAGTAATGAGACTTTTTGCTGGACCAGCATATGCTAGCGGTGACGTAGTTCTAGGCATCCTTTGCCTCTTTGGAGGAATCAACGGTCTGACGGCTTCTTTTGGGGGTTTGCTTCTCGTTTTTAACATGACACCGACTGTTCTATTGATAAATGTCGCCGCGATTGTCGGTAGTATGATGATGTCGCCGGTTTTGTTGCCTTTGCTTGGCGTTGTGGGTATGGCTATTATCAGAGGGGTTGCTATGATCGTAAGCCTTGTTTTGACGATTTTTGTCCTACGCAAGCGTATTCCCATAAGATTTGATAACGGAGCAATTTGGAGAAGTTGGACTGCGGCCCTTGTTATGTTTGGGGTTGTATGGTTTGTAGGGCGTATACATTTTAGTTCGTATCTACTACCACTCTACATCGTTGTGGGGACCATCGTGTATGTAGTTGTCTTAAGACTTTTGAAAGCTGTGAATCAGAACGACATGAGACTTATCCGAAGTCTACTAGGAGAGAGAGCAACTGTAATAGTTAATATTATTGAAAAGGTTCTCATCTAATTGCAATCATAATTTTGTATCTTGCAACGATCTTGCTGAAAATCCACGCATGCCCTTCGCGTGTATTCCAACTCTCTCTTGTTCAATCCTTACCGTATACTTGGAAAATCTGTCATTTCTGTTTTTCCAAGGGGCAGATACGCATCCAATTGCGTCATAAGAGAAGAAGTTCTCGACTCATATCAGAGCGATTAGTATATGAAGAGGGGTAAACCAAGTAGTTGTGAGGATGATGGGCAAAATTAGCTTGTTTGTGTCTGGTCTGAAGACGAAGATTAATTTTTTTTACCTTCTGGCTTTTGTTCCACTTGGGCTAATCGTGTATCACAAGTATGTTACTGAACATAGCATGCTTAGTGTGCTGATTCCTTTTTATGGGTTCCTTCTTCTTTTCTTTAAAAAAGACAGGCTCCTTCAGTTAAATGATGGTGGCAAAGTGCAGCGATTTGTAGGTCTTGTTGCTATATTGGTTAGTTTCTTCACTTATTATACGCTCGCGGGTTCTCCTGATCTTTATGGTGCGGGAGCCGCCTTTTACGCTGTCTATATTGTAGGGTTGTTTTTGGTTTTCTTTAGTATTCCAGCCTTGAGGGAGTCTCTTTCTATACTCTTTCTTGTTGTTGCTGGAGGTTTTAGTCCTTATATTGCTGAGTGGTTGACATACCAGATGGAACCGTTGGTGCCGTATTTTGTGCGCATCATGATGTTTGTTCTGGCGGTGCTGCGTATTCCTGCGACACTTCACAATCCTACCGTAATTGTGCTCAATACGTCAGAAGGACCCGTGTGGGTACCGTTTGAAGCTGGGTGCATAGGCTTCTACGGCTTCATGGTTTTTTCGATCATAATTGTGGTTACGATGATGGAGGAATCGGCAAGCCTGCGAACAAAGTTGTTGTGGTCCTTGGGAGGACTTGTAGGCGCGTTTGTTATAAATATCATTCGAGTCAGCCTGATATCTGCAGTTATCTACTATTTTGGATATAAGGACTGGGGAAGGATCCATGCTTGGATAGGATATGCGCTGTTTTTCCTGTGGTTGGGATTCTTCTTTGTAATATTTTCTAAAAGAGAAGCTATTCAAAGCAAGATTCGAGTGTTATGGCAGAAGCCTTGATTCGAGTGGGTTCAAGCGTAGGTTCGTGTGTGGCGCAATGTTTATCATAGATCTAACAAAAGCTTAGTCAGAGATGCTGCGCACGCGTAAGAACCATACCTGTCGAGTGGAAACCTTGATAAGAGGTAAGCTGATACTCAGGTGATAAAAACGGATTCACAGTTTCATGGCTTTGCTAGACATAACCTCCATCATCATGGCCTAGTTTTAGGCCCTGGACCGAGTGGTTCTTGGGACGAGGGCGCGGCTTCGCTTGGGTGCGCATTTCTAGACCCAGATGATCCGGATAAGGTGTTTCTCTTTTACAGTGGTGTACCGGATAAACAATGGTCGCGTGGGGCCATTGGACTGGCGATCTCGAATGATGGTTTCAATTTTAGGAAGATCAGGGATAATCCTATCATTGAAGGGTCTGATGATTTGTTTCATGCGAAGGAGGTAGTATTTCCAGCTGTGGTTAGGATAAATAACAGGTTTTTTATGGTGTTCACCTGTAGGGTTTCGCACAGATCTCCTCGACTTCTAGGTATAGCCTATGCTGATGATTTGAAAGGTCCATGGAAGGCTATACGTTGGTTGATAAAGCCTAGCGAACCGTGGGAAGGTAACAATATAGACAATGGGCCTGGATTGGCACGTCTGACTGAGGATACTTTTTTGGTTTATTATAGTAGCCTCTCGCAGAGAACAACCGTTAGACAAGTTTTGGCACAAAGCCTCCGCAGGCTCCATCTGCCTTTCCCATACTTCTATTTTACCAGAAGAATCGGTGTTTTGAAGGTAAGGATAAGAGGAACAACAAAATCAAAGATCGAAGCGCAAAGATACATAAATAATCCATTAGGACATTTGAATGGGGCAAGGGGGAATTGGAATGAATCCCTATTTTGCCCGGGCTACATGGCATTCGAAAAGACACATTGCCTATTTCCCGCTGCATCGATATACTCAAGTTGTACCCCTAAGCAGTCTGTTGGCTTTGCATCAAGTACTGCACCATTCTTTCCAGAAAATGAAACTGGTATTCAAAGGCTATTCGACGGTTCGGCAGAGAAGAAACGAATAATGCAGGATTCAGTTGGTGAAATAGCCCTAGACACGCCCAGCCCAATTTTGAGAACTACGCGTGGCAATGACATTTTCCTATATTATGGAGTCATGGATAGGAAAGACGGTGTATGGAAAACAGGGTTATCAACATTCACCTTGGAATGAAGTAAGCAGATATAAGGTTGCATGGTGACTAGGGTCCGTCTAGAAGTGATGGTTCTTATCCATTGGTGGATGGTTTTCTGTAGTAGAAGATTGTGAGCTTTTCTTCGCCTTGGTAATCAAGGGTTTTGTAGGTTGGGAGTCCATTTTGTTTTGCTTGCGATTTTGTGTGGTTGTATTCGTCTGCGCCTAGTCGTGGTTTTTCTATGATGAAGTATGCTGTGGTGGCGTTGTTGGTTTTCATGGCTTCAATCATTGTCTCGTTTGTGGGGTTTTTCCTCATTTGGATGAAAAGTGTTACTCCATGAGGATCGGCATAGAAGAAGTAGTATGCACTTGGGTTTCTGACTCCGACAACAGCTCCCCCTGCAAAGACCATCCATTGGTCACAGATTACAATATATCTTTCATTGGTAGTTTTGTCGATGTGTCTTGCCGCTTCTATCTCGTACGAAGTCGTTTGTAGGGGTGCCCAATGTGGGTAACCGTAGAGAAGGGAAGCTGTAGTCGACCCTGAAATCAAGATTAAGACCAGAACGTACGCAGCGATAGACTTTACATTCACATAGTTGGAGAGTCCACTAGAGGATGGAAGCCTCAGTTTGCTCCAGAGTTTACCCAATATATTGGGCTTCGTTCCAAGCAAGAATGTGATGATCCCCCCAGCAGCTATTGCTATAAAGGGGACTGCGATGAAATCCCTGAAAAGCCAAAGTCTTTCTTCTCTAAAGGGAACATTTACCATGAAAAACCTCAAGATCCGGTAATCGATAAAGACCATCAAATATCCTAAAGAGAGGAATAGTATACTCGTATGAAATTTCTGATGTTGACTGTTTCTAGTGTTGCTTAACAGATATATCATGCAGACAAGTCCGACCAGAGGCACTATGCCAAAAACCAGAGCTTTTCTAATGTCGAAATGCGCATATTCCCCGATTAGAAACAATCCTATTGTTTCTCCCATAGATAATCCATAGAGTTTGTCTAAACCAAAATAAGAGCGAATATGATGAAAGACCTGGTGATATCCCAGAGAGAGAGGCAGAAGGCTGATGGAAAAAATGAACGAAACCAGTAGCGAAATCCTTGCAGTTATTGGCGATGTGTCTTTTTCTTTCTTATATGTTTTGAGGATTATAGCCAGCAGAAGAAACGAGAAGGATATGATCCCAGTCAGGAAATGTGATAAGAAGGAAATCAGAGAAAAAGCCACCATCAAGAATGTTGCGTTTGATTTGTTGGAGGAGATGTACTTCAAGAAGAAGAATAGTGAGTAGAAGAAGAATATGTATCCTAGACTGTTTGGAACCGAGATGGTTCCCCAGTAGACGCAGAAGGGAGATGAGGAAACTAATAGGCTTGCGAGAACCGAAACGTTCTCATTCCCACTTAGGGTCTTCGTAGCCGCGAATGCGGCTACGGGGACGAAGACTCCCCACAAGAGTGGGACAAGAAGTATATGACTCCAATACACGTCCACGCCGAACATTCGGGCAAGAATCACATTTAGAGCTGTTTGAAAATTGATTCCTCTAGACCATTGATACATCTGTAGTAAAATATTCTCCACGGGCCCTTTGGCTACCCCGTGAAGAGTGACGTTGTCGAATACGAGTCTAGTTACACTTAAACTCAGTTGTTGACCGCCTACATCTCCGGCAGGGAAAATGATAACAAAGAAACTGTGGGAAAGAATTGAATGGACAATGATGAAAAGCAACTTGTAGGTTACATTCTCAGAGGAAAAAAATATTCCAAGTAGCAATAGAGTGGTGGCAAAGAACGTAGGTATGAAGGCGGGGTGCATGACCTCCCATACGGTATGCACCTCACCTGCTCGTGACAAAAAGAGTATGTAAAATGAAAGAGCAACCATTGACAAGTATAGTATTCTAATCACATACAAGCGTGTGCCAATGCTTCTTTCATTGCGTGTAGACTGCTTCGGCTTCAGCTTCGACTCTGATTTCCCATGCTTTGCTTTCAAATGTCTTGTGAGGGAAGTCAGGGTGGCTACAATACAGAGTACGATTGCTGATCTTATGATGTCAAGATTATAGATAATCATGACTAGCCAGCTAACCACGCCCAATAGGGCGATGAGTGATAGAGTTCCAAACGTTAGCCTCAAGAAGGGTTTCTCTTCCTCAAAGA